>Ga0209712_10000107_pt1 | contig 69907 bp, 49 predicted proteins | sample ArcOceMetagenome_FD_187443 | JGI IMG/M metagenome (GOLD analysis project Ga0209712, IMG submission 187443) | Marine eukaryotic phytoplankton communities from Arctic Ocean - Arctic Ocean - Greenland ARC118M Metagenome (SPAdes) (version 2) | ecosystem: Environmental > Aquatic > Marine > Oceanic...
CTCAGAATATCCAGACTTAGATCGTTTTTTATATTTATACCGGTCTTTAAAACTCTGCGGAGACATCACATATTCTTCGCCCGCATCTGTTTGATTTTTGACAATATAATCACCTGTTTTTGCTCGGTTGGTAGTTTCTAATCCATCGCTAGTAATCGTTGAAATAGGTTCTATCTCTTTTGCTTTTCGAGCAAGGACTTTTTTAAATTTTCGATATGACTTCCCCTTTGACTTGAGCAAAGGAAGAACCATTTGCTTTATCTCATTTTGTGTATACATCTGTTTTCTCTTTTTACAAAAATACGTTAATCAAAATCAAAATGTCAATCAAAATCAAAAATGACGATGATGACCTGAGGAGTCAACATTATCATCGGCATTTTTAATTTTGATTTTAATTAACATCGTCTGTAAGATTTTTATCAGCATCGCCATTCCATTTCCAATCCAATAAAGTAATCGCAGCATTGAACAAATAGAATACATATTTTACGACGTTGGCTAAGTTAGCTTGCATCGCATTTTTCACTAAATTAACTATATTATAAACTACCCAACTGAACCAAGTTTCTTCATACTTGAAGGCATTACAAACATTTCCGCCGACCGACAATCCAAAAATTATGGAAACCAAAATCAAAAATATTGGATCGGTAATTCCACCAAAAAGATAGGCTCCTAAGTAAACCAACCCAAATCCCAGGAACATTCCTGTCACTAGAATCAAATAATAATAAATATCTCTTTTACGAATCCTCTCGCCATTTTTCCATTTGGAAAATGCATAAGTCTGAATAAAAAAGGTCACCGGGTAGGTGATAATCGCAGAGTGATTTCCAAAAAGATAATCGATTCCGCCCGAAGTAATTGTAGTAAAAATACCAATAAAATTTCCCCAGTTATTTTGCTTACCCACCAGGCGAGTAGCAAGCACGGAAAAAATCGCTCCAACCATTGAGACGATTCCCAAAGGAAAAGCACCTTGCCGCAGGTAACTCACCAATTCGGTCATCAGAATTCCAAATTCGATTTTTCCGTTGAAAAAAATCGTTCCATGGAAATCTCTCCAAACGCAAATTCCAAAGATTAACAGCGCTGCAAATACATCAAGGTATTTTGATTGGACTAGATTTCTGACGAGTGTTCGAGTGCTTTTTTCCAAAATGTATTTTTATGTAGCTGGTCGCTTTAGCTGCCCGCCAAAAAGGAGCGCAGCGAATTTTTGAAAAGAAACCAAAAGAGCAAAAAAGTAAAAGAGTACGTCTTTTTTTTCCTACATGAATTTATGATCAAAAAGTCGCTGCGCTCCTTTTTGGCGGGCAGCTAAAGCGACCCGCTATTTTTTAAACAAATTTACCAAACGGAAACATTTTTATCTCTACTTTTGCACCCAAATGATAGACAATAATAACAATAAAAATAAATACTCCATCACTCGTTATCCAAAAACGGGCAATCATTCATTACAAGCATGGAGTGCGGCGGACGAATATCTTTTGACCGAATTCGATTCGTTGAATTTGGAAAAACCAACGTTGGCGATTTTCAATGATCGTTTTGGTTTTTTGACCAGCCACTTGCATGCATTTTCACCTACGGTTATTTTAGATTATAAAAGCCAAGAAAAAGCGATCTTCCAAAATTTGGAATCAAATGATTTAAAATTTAGCGAGGTAAACTTTATTACTTCTTTGGAATCTTTGCCTGCACCATTAGACGTTGCTATCCTTAAAATACCCAAGTCAATGGACTTGTTCAGGATGCAATTATTTCAACTCTCAAAATCATTGAATGAAAGTTCCATCGTTTTGGCTTCATTTATGACGAAATATTTTTCGCCACAAATGCTTTCCATCGCTAATGAATTTTTTGAAGAAGTGGAACAAAGTAAGGCTTGGAAAAAGTCTCGGGTGTTGATTTTAAAAAATAAAAAACAGGAGAAAGATATTGCAATCTTACATTCCATCGAATTTCAAGACTTTAATTACCAACAATATTTTGGTGTTTTTTCTGCAAAAAATATTGACTACGCAAGTCAGTTTTTTATTCAACACTTAAGATTAAAGGAAAGTGATCAACGAGTTTTAGATTTAGCTTCCGGCAATGGTGTTTTATCCAAAGCTGTTCAGTTACAAAATCCGAGTAGTGAAATTCATTTGATGGATGATTCTCACTTAGCGATCGAGTCGTCAAAATTAAACATGGATGCTGAAAATGTATTTTTCCATTTTAGCGATTCGATGGATATTTTTGAAGATGACTTTTTTGATTTCGTGATTTCAAACCCACCTTTTCATTTTGAGCACGAAACGAATATTGAAGTAGCGATTCAATTATTTTCAGAAGTGAAAAGATGTTTGAAAAATGGGGGAAGATTTGAATTAGTGGCAAGTCACCATTTGAATTTTAAAACTCATTTGATTAAAATTTTTCATGAGGTAAATATCATTTCAGAAAATGATAAATTCATTATTTACGAATGTTTTTAATCGTTGCCAAAGCAACTATTTTTATTTAATTTCGCATTTCTAAAATTTTAGAAGTCTAACCAAATCAATTATACCATTTCAATGTCTAAAAATATCTCCCTTTTCAAGTCATATCTCGATACCGATACACCTGCATATAAAGGTGGCAAGTCAAAAGACGAAATTAGTTTCGACGGCCCAATTTACAAGTTATCATCAAACGAAAATCCAATTGGAGCATCACCAAAAGCGATTGCTGCCATACAGGCAAACATAAATAATTTGTCTGAGTACCCTGACAATACAGATCTTCGATTGCGAACGGCATTGAGTGCTTTTTATAAAAATGAATTAACGCCTGATCAATTCGTAACGGCCAATAGTGGTGTCGGAATTATTGAATTAATTGTTCACGCATTTTTGGGAGAAGGTTTGGAGTGCATTGCTTGCAATCCTGCTTTTTTGCCTTACATTTCTTTCCCTACAAAAGTGGGCGCAATCATTCGAGATGTGCCATTGTTGGATCATGATTACAATTTGGACATCGATGGAATCGTCAAAAACATCAATGACAGTACGCGAGTCATTTGGCTTTGTAGTCCCAATAATCCAACTGGAACATATTTGCCAAAACAAGATATTGATAAACTGTTAGCACAAGTTCCTGAGCATGTGGTGGTGATATTGGATGAAGTTTATTTTCAGTTTGCAACTGCGGAAGATTACACCACTTCGCTTCCTTATGTTTTGGAAGGGAAAAATGTAATTGGTGTCAATAGTTTTTCGAAGGCATATGGACTAGCAGGTTTGCGAATTGGATACGCTTACTCAACTCCAAAAATAGGCCGATACTTGAGTAAATTACAACGGCCATTTTATATCAATACTTTGGCAACCGAGGCGGCGATGGCGGCGCTAACTGATGATGAATTTCTTGAACTTACGGTTCGAACGGTTAACGAAGGAAAAGCATATTTATATCCTGAATTAGATAAATTAGGAATTACTTATTGGAAAAGCCAAGCCAATTTTTTCACTATAAAACCAGCAATGGATCCGAAATTATTTGAAGAAAAAATGCAAAGTTTTGGAGTGATGGTTCGACCAGTTGGAAATTTTGGAGCACCGGGCTGTGTAAGAATTACCATTGGTAAGCAGGAAGCAAATGAAGCGGTAATCCATGCGATGAAAAATATTTTATAAAATCGCAAGAATCAAAATGTCAATCAAAATCAAAAATGACGATTTCCATCTGCTATATCGAAATCATCATTTTTGATTTTGATCTTTTTGGTTAAAAACCTTAACGTACGGAAGCTTTGTTCATAGCTTCGAAAATCGTACTTTTATTTCTACAAAAATTTATTCTTATGAAAAAAAATGTACTCCTATTTATACTAGCAATAATGAGCAGTAGTTTGTTGGCACAAATTACGGTAACGAATGCTACCTTTCCAGCACCTGGAGACACTTTACGAACAGTTGTTGATACTAATCCCAATATTAACTTACTTGATCCGGGAGAAGATTTGACCTGGAATTTTACATCTTTGGATGGCCCTGTTTTTGAAAATATTATTTTGGATGCCAACCAAGGAATTTCCTTTGCTAATTTTCCAAGTGCGACAATTATGACAGGCCAAACTCCACTTGCTGAAAGATATTTTCAAACAACCACTTCATCCTACACTTCTATAGGATATAGTGGTCAAGATCCAATTGGACTAGGTTTGGAGGTGGCTTTCAAAAATACTCCACCTTTAGTGGAGCGAGTTTCACCACTTAATTATGACGATGATCATAATTCGTCTTCATTTGTTTCCGTTCCATTTGCATGGAGCGACTTACCTGCCATTCTAACTGATAGTTTACCATTACCGACGACTCCTGATTCAATTGCAATTGAGATTTCAACGACTCGAACAGAAACAGTCGATGCATGGGGAAAGGTAGCTTTGCCAGTAGGAACTTATGATGTATTGAGAGTTCGAAGATTGGATATAACGGAAACAAGTGTACAAGCATTAATTCCAACCTTTCCAGGATTTCCTTCAATTTGGGTTGATGTAACTGCTTTTTTAGGAGGAGTGAGTCCTCTTTTAGGAGGAGATACCACTCTGACTTACCGGTATTATAATGATGAATCAAAAGAACCAATTGCAGTCATTACAGCCAACCTGAATGACGATACACCAACCAATGCTCAATACAAATCAGCGGATGCAAATACAGTAGGTATCATCAAATTATATGATAAAAAACCAAACATTTATGCTTATCCAAATCCAGCAATTGATCAAGTAAGGTTTGATGTATTGAATATACCAAAAGGAAAATATGATTTAAACATCTATAATATTTTGGGAGTGAAAGTTTGGAGTAATAATTATGACTTTAGAAACTCTGCGGATACCATTCAGTTGGATATAAATAACTTTAAAAAAGGAACTTATCTATATAGCTTAGTGAGTGAAAGAGGAAAAACTATAGCGACCAGACGCTTAATAGTTTTGAGACCTTAAGATGCACAATTCACTAAAAAAATAAAATACTTTTTCAACTAAAAACGGTAGCGCAAAAAATAATTTGTGTTACCGTTTTTTTTTAACAACCATGTTTATAAGACAATTACTCATTTTTCTCAACTCAACAATATTACTTTTTTTGTAATGCTATTTTAGGACGGGACATTTGAAAAACATAAAAAGAGTCGTTGCGAAAGTGATTGCTTTTTTTTGCAACTACCAAAGTAAAATCCTGCCTTTTTTGACATAACAGAAGCCTATTATTTTTAATAGGAAGAGCGCAGGGAAATTACCTTTTTGGTGGTTTCCCTATTTTTTTTTCGTAAACACTTTTTTTTATAAATGAAACCCATCATCTTTCATAAGTCGTTAAAAAGCAGTAATTTAGCATTCTCCTATCACTTCAAATTTCCCCCATTATTATTGCTAAGATATTCCCTAAATTTTCAAATAATTGAGAAAATCGATATTTTTGTACTGTTTTTATTCCAAAAGCCTTACCAAAGAAACAATATAATATATGAGCAAAAATAAAATTAAATAACTTTTTGCAGATTAAAATTACTGTATTTCCTTTTTCCAAATCTCTAGACTGACTGTTTAAAACTGATTCTTTTTGTAATGATATCCCCATCGTTATGGAATTAGTTATTTATACTATTTTGAAATTTTCTACAGAAACAGTTATATCGAATTCTTACTTAACACCTGAAAAACGTGCGCCATGCGACTTCAAAACAAAATTATAAACTATTGATCATGAAAAATTTTATTAACACTCTTACTCTTTTGTTGATTTTATTGAGCAGCAGCTTATTTGCTCAAGTTAATTATACTGCAAAAGATCAAGTGACCATCTACAATGATGTATTCTTGTTTGGTTCCAATTTTGGATATAACCCACCTTGGCAAGATGAAGATCTCGCTAATATTGCCGCTGGAAATCCTGCCTTAGGGATTGATGGTGTAGGAGTAAAATCTTCTCGTCCAACTCTTCCTGGTTGGTTCATGGAAGAATATGGATATGATTTTCGACTAAATACCTATCAACACTATGCTGATCTTGGCTTAAGAGATAATGTATGTATTGTTGGTTTTCCATCAGATAATCAAAAAGAAACGGATCAACCTTGTAATGGAATTCAATCTGAAATGTTTGATAATTTGTACACAGATATTTGGGATGGAGGTGCAAATGGAACTCCTTACAATGATGATAATTACTATGCTGCATATTTGTACAAAACAGTTTCGATGTATAAACAGCATGTTAAATTTTGGGAAATCTGGAATGAGCCAGGTTTTGATTATAGTGGAAATTGTGGTTGGAGAGAGCCAGGTGATCCATTGTGTAATTGGTGGGATAATGATCCGGATCCATGTATTAATAAATTACGTGCACCAATTCAACACTATGTTCGAACACTTCGAATCTCTTGGGAAATTATCAAAACACTTGATCCTGATGCTTATGTAATTGTTGCGGGAGTCGGATTCCCTAGTTTCCTAGATGCCATTTTGAGAAATACCGATAACCCGGTGGACGGAAGTGTAACTGCTGAATATCCTCATGGAGGTGGTGCTTATTTTGATGTAATGGGTTTTCATTCGTACACTCACTTTGATGGTACGATGAAATATTGGGATAACTCTTTAGGTCAATTTGTCTACGAAAGACATTCTGATAAAGGAGCGAGTGGAGTACTGAGAAGACAAGATCAATACCAAGCTGTTTTGGATAATTATGGTTTTAACGGAACAATTTTTCCTGAAAAAGAATGGATTATCACAGAGATCAACGGGCCTAGAAAACAATTTCAGGACTTCGTTGGATCAGAAGAATATCAAAGAAACTTTTTGTTGAAAGCGGCAGTAGTTTGTATGAAAAGTAACATCCGAGCGATGCACGTTTATAATTTGGCAGAAAGAAAAACTTTTAATGAAGCGACTGGAGAATTTGACTTATTCGGTTTATATGAAAAAGTAAAAGGTACTCAACCTTACAATCAAGTAAAAACAAGTGAAGGTGTTGCCTATAAAACCATGTCAGATTTATTGTTCGGTTCTTTATACGATGCTACTCGAACAGCTCAATTAAATATGCCTTCGACAATTGATGGTGGTGCATTTTTAGATGTGGATGGAAATTACACTTATCTGATGTGGGCAAAAACCACTACTGATATGAGTGAGGTTTCGAGTGCAACTTATTCTTTTCCAGCAGGACTAAATATCAATTATTTAGAAGCAAAAAATTGGGAATACTCCAATTCTTTCCAAAGTTCACAAGTTGATCCAAATAGTATTGCCTTGACTGCTGAGCCTATATTTTTCACAGAATCGATTTTTTCTACAGATGTATCAGCAGGTTGTGAACCTTTGACTGTTAATTTCGAAGAAAGATATTCGGGATCAGCGGCAAGTTATAATTGGACATTTGATGGAGGTATTCCTGCCTCTTCAACTGACGCTAATCCTTCCGTTAATTATGCCAATGCTGGAACTTACGAATTCAATTTAGCAGTACTAGATGGAAGTGGAAATACTTTAGCAACGCAAACATCTTTCGTTGTGGTAAGTGCTCCACCGTCTGCTGATTTCGCCTATACCCTTTCAGGACCAATTATTGTTTTCCAAAATAACTCTTCAACAAATACCGATACTTACAATTGGGTTTTTGGAGATGGAACTACAAGCTCAGAAAGAGAACCTACTCATGTTTACGATACGAATGGAACTTATACCATTACGATGATTGCTTCGAATGGCTGTGGCGCAAGTACGCAAACTGCAACTATTACTATCAATACATCTTCTAATTTCCAAGTTCCATTTAATGCTAATACTGTTTTAGATCCTTACCTTGGAACCTTCCGTCCAGGTACAAACTTTGGATATAATCCACCTTATACCGATTTTAGTTTAGCAGATCTTGCGGCTGGAAATCCAAGTATAAATATCAAAGGTGTAGGGGTAAAAGCTTCTCGGCCTGCCCTTCCAGGATGGTTCGTGAACGAATATGGTTATGAATTTAACTTACCAAATTATCAGCACTATGATAATTTAGGTTTGGAAGAAAATGTATTAATTATCGGTTTCCCTGCTCCAGAAGAAAGAGATCCAGCATACTATTGTGATGGCGTTCAATCTGAAATGTTTGCCAATATGTATTCTGACATTTGGGATGATGGAACAGATGGAACACCTTACAATGATGAAAATTACTTAGCGGCGTATTTGTATAAAGTAGTTACTTTATACGGAGACAATATTAGGTTTTGGGAAATCTGGAATGAGCCAGGATTTGATTATACTGGAAATTGTGGATGGAGAGAGCCAGGCGATCCAGTTTGTAACTGGTGGGATCAAAATCCTGATCCTTGTGATTTCAAATTACGTGCACCAATTATGCACTATGTTCGGATCTTGAGAATCAGTTATGAAATAATAAAAATACTTCAACCCGACGATTACTTGGTCGTTGCCGGAGTTGGTTTTCCAAGTTACTTAGATGCGATTTTGAGAAATACAGATAACCCTGTCGATGGAAGTGTAACTGCTGATTATCCACTTGGTGGTGGTGCTTATTTTGATGTGATGGGTTTCCATGCTTATCCTCACTTTGATGGAACTATGAGATGGTGGGATAATTCGATTGGTGGTTTCCATTACGAAAGACACTCAGATCAAGCGATCACAGGTATTGAAAATCGTCAAAATTTATATCAAGGAGTTTTGGAAAATTACGGTTATAATGGTGCAACTTATCCGAAAAAAGAATGGATCATCACCGAGAGTAATTTACCTCGAAGAGAGTTCCAAGATTTTATTGGAAATGAAGATGCGCAAATTAACTACATGGCAAAAGCTGTGGTGACTTGTTATAAAAATGCGATTCACCAATTCCACGTTTACAATTTAGGAGAAGCAGAATTTATCAATAGTGCGACTCGTGAATTTGACGTGATGGGTATGTATCAAAAACTGATTGGTCAACCTGAGTATTCTCAAGTCGTCAACCTGGAAGGTATTTCTTATAAAACGGCTTCTGACATTTTATTCGGAAATGAATATGATGAGGCAAAAACCAATGCGATGAATCTTCCATCAAACATTGATGGTGCTGCATTTATTGATGCCATTGGAAACTATTCCTATGTGCTTTGGGCGATTACAACTGAAGATCAAAGTGAGGTAGCCAATGCGACTTACTCTTTCCCTGGCTCATTTAATATTTCTGATTTATACAAAAGAGAATGGGATTACTCTGAGACCAATGCGACGCAAACAATTAGTCCAAATAATGTCGTACTCACAGGTCGTCCAATTTACTTATTGGAAAGTCAAACTACGATTGTCGTTCCGACTGCTACATTTTTCCCAGACTTTAGTGTTGGATGTGCACCGCTTACGGTAAATTTCGATGACATGTCTCATTCAAATATTGATTCTTGGAATTGGACTTTTACTGGATCTAATGGTTTTATTCTAACTTCGACAGACCAAGATCCAGCAATTACATTTAATGGCTCAGGTACGTATAATGCAACACTTGAAGTAAGTAATGCTGCTGGTTCCAATACGACAACTCAATTGATCCAAGTTGATGCACCATTGAGTGGTGGGTTTACCTATGTGATCAATGGTAACCAAGTTGTATTTACGAATACTTCTGTCAATGCAACTAGTTACGCTTGGGACTTTGGTGATAGTGTAGCTTTCGTAAACCAAGAAAACACAACACATACCTATGCAGGTAACGGACTTTACAATGTTGGATTATCAGTTGTAAATGCTTGCGATACGATTGTGATTACTCAAGTAATCGAAATTGGAATGGGATCAGGAATACCTCCTACTGCTAGTTTTTCAACTAACCTATCAGCAGGTTGTGGTCCATTATCCGTTAATTTCATTAACCTTTCCTCAAATGCTACTAACTTCATGTGGACTTTCCCAGGAGGAACACCTTCCACTTCTACGGATCAAAATCCAACGGTAGTTTATAATACTCCAGGAAGTTACAATGTAATATTAGCCGCTTCAAATACTTCAGGTACCACCACCTTTGAGCAGACAAGTTTGATTAATATTCTTGGACTTCCTTCGCCAAGTTATACTTATGACTTGACAAATTCCCCAACCTTAAATTTCGCCAATAACTCCTTAAATGGAATTAGTTATTATTGGGATTTTGGAGATGGAAATAATAGTCAATTACAAGATCCAGTTCATACTTATTCTACAGGTGGTGCTTATACCGTTACCTTGACTGTTGCAAATGGTTGTGGTTCTGCACCATTTTCACAAATTATAAATATCGATGCCAGCAATCTACCTCCTACTGCTGGATTTACTTCTGACAATATCAATGGATGTCTTCCAATGGAAATTAATTTCATGGACAACTCTGTAGGTGCTGAAAGTTGGAACTGGACATTCCCAGGCGGAACACCTTCTACTTCTACTGATCAAAATCCATCGGTAACTTATAATGCAATTGGAACTTATAATGTAATATTGGAAGCGAGTAATGCGAATGGAACTGACCTGACTTCTACTACATCATACATTACTATCTTAGATGTACCCGTTTCTAGTTATACATTTACAACGTTAGATTCATTGGCTACTTTCACTAATTTTAGTAGTACTAATTCATTTAATTATACCTGGAATTTTGGTGATGGAACATTTAGTACCGACCAAAATCCAACTCATATTTATGGTGCATCAGGAGTTTACGAAGTAATCTTAACTGCTGCAAATGGATGTGGTTCTCACTCCACAACTTTCTTTGTGGACATCACCACAAATTCTGGAAATGCTCCGGCAGCTTCTTTTACATCAAATATTAATGCAGGTTGTGAACCATTGGAAGTTCAGTTTACTGATCTTTCTGCGGGGAGTGCAACAAGTTGGAACTGGTCTTTCCCAGGAGCAATGCCTTCCTCTTCTACCGATCAAAATCCAACCGTAACTTATCCAAACCAAGGTACGTATACCGTAACGTTGGAAGTAAGTAATTCTTTTGGAAATGATATTGCTACTCAAGTTTCTTACATCAATGTGGAAGGAATGCCCACTTCTGGTTTCTCTTCTACCTTAAATGCCTTGACTGCCAACTTTAGTAATACTTCTACAAGTGCTACTTCTTATGCTTGGAATTTCGGTGATGGAAATACAAGTACAGCTGCTAATCCAGTTCATACTTATGCAATTGGAGGAGGATATGCTGTAACTCTTATTGCAACGAATGATTGTGGATCAACGACTTTTATTGATAATATTTCTTTTGTAAATCTTCCAGTAGCTGCTTTTAATTCAGATATCACAAGTGGTTGTGGCCCATTAGAAATTCAATTCAATGATAACTCAACTGGCGCAACTGAATGGAACTGGTCTTTCCCTGGTGGAACTCCAGCAACTTCTACTGATGAGAATCCAATCGTAACCTACAATACTCCTGGTACTTATAATGTAACTTTAGTTGCTGCCAATGTATCAGGAAATAATACCAGTACTCAAACGACATATATTGAAGTGTTGAATGAAGCAACTGCTTCTTTCGCTTCTTCGACCAATGCGTTGAATGCAATATTTACCAATACATCTACCAATGCCACTTCTTATGTTTGGAATTTTGGTGATGGAAATATGAGTACAAATGAAAATCCAACTCATAATTATGCAGCAGACGGAACTTACACGGTTACTTTAACTGCAACTAATGCATGTGGATCAGTAACTTCAACTACAACAATTACAGTTACCACCGCAGCAGTTGCTTCCTTCACCGCAGATGTGATTTCAGGATGTACTCCTTTGACCGTAAACTTTACCGATCAAAGCATCGGTACTGTTGATAGTTGGTTATGGGAAATTACAGGAGCTACCCCCAGTAGTTCTACTAATCAAAATCCAACTTTCACTTTTGATACACCTGGAACATACGACGTGACGTTGACTGCAACTAATGCAACTGGAGATTATACCAATACTCAAACTTCCTACATCATAGTAGCGACTACCCCAATCGTTGACTTTGATATTAATTTTTCTGGAGGCGTATATTCTTTCACAAATAATACTACTGGTGCGACTTCTTACTCATGGGATTTCGATGATGGAAATATGAGTACGGATATGAATCCAACTCATACTTATACAACTGATGGAATTTTCGTAACAACGTTGACTGCAACTAATGATTGTGGTTCGGTAACGACAACTCAAACCATTACAGTTACCTCTGTCCCAGTAGTTGCTTTCACCGCAGATGTAGTTGCTGGTTGTGCTCCATTGGTAGTTAACTTTATGGACTTGACTACAGGTACAGTTAATAGTTGGTCATGGGAAATTACAGGAGGTACACCAGGTACTTCTACCGAACAAAACCCAAACATAACTTTCAATACGCCTGGAACTTACGATGTTACCTTAACCGTAACTAATCCAAACGGAAGTTATCCAATTACTCAAACTTCAATGATCGTAGTTGCTCCTACACCAACTGCTTCCTTCGACGCCAACTTAAGTGGTTCAATTTATTCCTTTACGAATAACTCAACTGGAGCAACAAGTTACGTTTGGGACTTTGGCGACGGAAGTATGACTAGTGCTGAAATGAATCCAACTCACTCTTATGGATTGAGTGGTTCATACACCGTTCAATTAATTTCAAATGGATCTTGTGGTGCTGATACAACTGAATTATTGTTAGCAGTCGTTGCTGCTCCAATGGCAGCTTTCAGTTCAGATACCACTTTTGGATGTGCACCTTTCATGGTTCAATTCACAGATGAATCTTCGAATGCAACAACATGGAACTGGACATTCGACGGAGGTACACCAAGTGCTTCTACAGATCAAAATCCATTGATTACTTACTATACTCCTGGAACTTACGCCGTTACTTTAGATGCATCAAATAGTGTTGGTTCAGATAACATTACCGTCGCTCCTTACATCGTAGTCGATGCTGTACCAACCGCTTCGTTCGCTGTGACTTTAGATACCACTCACGTTGAATTTTTAAATATTTCAACAGGAGGAACAAATCCGACTTACTCATGGAATTTCGGAGACGGAATGACTAGTACAGATGAAGCTCCTTCACATGATTATGCCACAGGTGGAACATATATCGTAACCTTGATTGTAACTAATGATTGTGGTTCGGAAACTTTCGAAATGACTATCGTTCTTACAACGGCTACGAATGAAATTACTTTCTTAGAAGAATTCTTATTGTTCCCAAATCCTACTGATGGACAATTTACCATTGTCTTGAAAGGTGAACCAAAAGATGATCTTCACATTAATTTGATAAATATCATCGGACAATATATTCACAAAGAGGAAGTAGATTTCACATCTGGTCAATTGACAAAAACATTTAATTTTGAGCGATTGCCAGTTGGAACTTACATCGTTGAGTTGAAGTCTAATCAACAAGTTTCTTACAAAAAAGTAGTGATCGAATAATCACTTTCTTTTGATAAAATATCAAAGCCCAAGTTTTTCTTTTGGAAAAACTTGGGCTTTTTTTTATGAAAAAAAATAAACAACACTTTCCTATATTTTAAATATATTTGATCTAGTTATGAAAATATTTTACAACAAAAAATCATAAAGCAATATTTTAAAAATGAAAAAACTAACCATCTCTTTCCTGTTTATTTCCTTCGTGTTTATTATCAGTTGTAAAAAAGATAAAATAGAAAACGAATGCTTAACTGTTCCTCAAGAAGAAGAATGCCAAGACATTCCTCCTATTGGATGGACACAAACAGGATATCAATGGACTAAAGTCTTACCTTATTATGAAACACCTCATTTTAATCCAAATAATTCTAATGAATTAGTTTTCAGACTTTATGAAAATAGTGGTGACCAATTTTTTCAACTAGTAAAATATAATTTTACTACTCAAGAAATAGCAACTATATATCAAGGTGACTTTGCATTTCCAAAGTGGAGTAAAAAGGATTGGATTCTTTTTTCGCAATCTGATTTTAATATTTATAAGATTAAAAGTAATGGAGATAGTTTAACTCAACTTACTTTTTCTGGAAATGGTGCATCTGCTGATTGGAATTTAAAAGGTGATCAATTTATTTATGCTAATATTTCGAATAATTCTTCAATTATTCTGAGTGAAGATGGTATACCATTAGATACTATTGAAGGAGGTTCTCTTCCTATGTCATGGCAGCACGATTCATTACTTGCTAGCATAAGTCCAGCTTGGCTTTATGTGCAAAATTCAAACTCACAAGAATTAGATTTTCGAATTATCCATGAAATTAATAGTGGTGGTACAACAAGAGCAGAATGGTTAGATTCAGATAATATTATTTGGGCTTATAATGATGGTATTTTCAAATCAAATATTATTAGCAATGAAACGGTTTTGCTTCAGGAATCCTGCGATGCAAAAGTATATCAATATCCAACTGTCTCAATAATTTCCAACAAAGTCATTTTCCAAAGGACAGATAAAGAACTTATCGAAACAGAAGTCAACAAAGGAACTGCGACTTCAAGAATGTTTATCATGAACTTTGACGGAAGCGAACGGGAGGAAATTATTTTACCTCAGTAAATTAATTTTCATCTCATTATAAAAATTGAAGTGATTTAATTTTCTTACAAAAAAGTAGTGATCGAATAATCACTTTCTTTTAATAAAATATCAAAGCCCAAGTTTTTCTTTTGGAAAAACTTGGGCTTTTTTTATTCTTATATTCATCAGTTGAATAAAAGCTTTAGACCATATTTAAATTTATTTGGACAAAAAAGAAATCCCGAACTTCTGACCAATCAAAAACTCGGGATAACTCATGCCTCAAATTAAGCATTAGAAAAAACTATTTAATCATATTGATAAACGATCGCATAAACCAGTTAGAATCTGCTTTGATTAAAGTATCAAGAATCGAATCTGCTTTATTGGAAAATAATTTAATATCCTTGATCACTTTGCTGAATTCTTCTGATTCACTACAGCTGCCATCTACTGCTGAAATTTCGTCTAATATTTTTATGACTGGTTCGAGTTCTCGTTTCTTTCTTTGAATGACGATTTTTTTGACGACTTCCCACATTTCTTTTTCTGCAACGAAAAATTCTTTTCTTTCTCCTGGTTTTAATTTTTTATAAACTAATCCCCAATCAATCAATTGACGAATATTCATGTTCGTATTTCCCATCGAAATATTCAATTTCTCCTTGATGTCCATGGCCGAAAGTGATTCGGGAGAGATGAGCAACAAGGCATGAATTTGTGCCATGGTTCTATTAATGCCCCAATTTGAACCAAGGGTTCCCCAAGATTGAATAAATTTTTCTTTGCCTTCGTCTAGTTCCATGTTATAATAAATATGAGGTTTGTGTCAATATTGATTTATCTAAAAGAAGTACTTATTTTACTTTCAAAAGTTTCTGAAAGTTACTACTTTCAATAGATAAATCAAATTTAGGGTGAGATTGTTTAGATTTTTTGAAAAAAAGAAAGGATGAGGTTTGTTGAACATCCAATATTCAACAAGGAATCTCCAAGTGACGAAAAAGTATACTTTAATATTCACTTCATCATTCGAAATTCCTTGTTCGATATTCGATATTCCCATCATCATCCACCGACCATTGCTCGCATTATTTCCGCACACATAATTGCCCCATACGTTCCAATCGCATATCCCAAAACTGCTAACAATGCTCCTACGGGAGCCAACGAAGGACTAAATGCAGATGCTACAACTGGCGCTGATGCCGCTCCTCCAACATTGGCCTGACTTCCAACTGCCACGAAAAAGAAAGGTGCTCGAATGAGTTTTGCTACTAAAATTAAAAGCGTAACGTGAACTAACATCCAAATAATTCCGATTCCAAATAATCCTAAATTCGCCCACACTTTTCCCAAATTCATATGCATTCCAATCGTCGCTACCAAGATGTAAATGAAAATTGATCCCCAGCGAGATGCGCCAACTCCTTCTAATTTCCGAGCTGAAGTAAATGACAAAAGTAAACCTACCGTCGTCGAAATTACGATCAACCAAAAGAATCCTGACATCACCGAACTAAACCCATTTTCAACCAATAAGCCTGCAGATAACTCTGAAGTACCATTAGCTTTTTCAACCATATACTTTGATGCTTCATTCATCTCACTAAAAAATGGTGAAATTAAATCTGCTCCAAAATGTGAAATCCCAACTGCTCCAAAAGCAACTGCTAACATCACAAACAAGGTTGTGGTCGTTGGCATTTGAGCGATACTTGCGCTGTATTCTGCTACTCTTTTTTTCAAATCTTCGATGGCTGAAGTATCTGCTTTTAGCCATGCATCAATTCGTTCGGTAATGTTTGCACCATATAAAAGGAAGCCCATCCAAATATTCGCGACGACAATATCGACTACGAGCATAATCGCGAAAACTTCGTTGGGTACTTCGTAAATAATTTTCATTGCATTCTGATTCGCTCCTCCTCCAATCCAACTTCCTGCGACAGTTGATAAACCATTAGCAATCTCTACAGAGTTTTCTCCCAATACACTTGGAAAGAAATTAATCGCTGCGAAAAGTGCAATTGGCCCACCGATTACAATACCTAACGTTGCCGTCAAAAACATCACAATCGCTTTCCATCCTAAATTCATAATCGCTTTAAAATCAATACTCACACAAAGCAAAACTAAACTCGCTGGCAATAAATATCTCGATGCCACAAAGTATAATTGTGAATGGCGCGTGTACGAATTGATCACTCCTTTCTCCACTCCATTCTTTTCCAAAAGCAATTTTATATCATCAAAAGAACCTGACCTGAAAACAGCTTGGACACTTTCAAAACTAGCCTTCATTTTTTCAGGAAGGTCTAAAGTCAAGTCTTGGACATAATCCTTTAATGAATCATCAAACCAATCTGAAGCAATTAATCCTAATGGATAATATAAAATAGCGGGAATAAAATAACACAATAGCAAAGCTGGAACAAACTTATAAAATTTTTTCCAACCAGGAGAATCCAAGCTATGGGTGTGAAAGATAGCTGCGAGAACTGCTAGTAAAATTCCAAGTACAACAGCATCATTTGTAAAATATGGTTCCATGATTTTCGTTTCGTTTTAAATAAATATTTGGACAAGGTTAAAGATAGATTTTTTTTGGAAAGAAGTAAAAAGGGCTGCTAACGCTCGAAACGCTAACAGCCCTAATTGGTTTTATTTTGCACTAAGCTTTGCGAACTTCGTGAGAGTGCGTTGAGTAAAGCTTAAGTTCGTAAAGCGAATTATTTTTCATGAAACCCGCTTTACGAAAACTCGCTCTTCTCTTTGCCAACTCTCGACTTTCGCAAAGCTAAGCAGTTCTATTTCACTTTAACTAATCGTTTCGTCTTCTGACCATAGTCAGTTTGGATACGATAGTAGTAACTTCCTGATGCTAGATCATTTCCTTCCATTCTGATTTGATGCGTACCGGCATTGAATTTTTGGTTAGTCAAAACTTTTAATTCACTTCCGATGACATCAAATAAACTGATTTTCACCCAACCAGATTTTACCGTAAATTCAATATTCGTTGATTGGTCAAATGGATTTGGGTAAGCATTCAATTCCAGTTCTCCTTCTTTTAAAATCTCCTGCGCGCTGACCGAATCGCAAGTTTGCAAAATTGGTAAATGTTGAAAATCATCGTACAATAAATCTTTCACCACTTGCTCTTCCACTTCAAACCAATCCATCAAAACAGTTCCATAAACTGATCTAAAATCAAACTGCATTGGTACTCCTTCTTGGTTATCTACGTCAGGTGAAATTTCAGGATTGTCTCCCAAAATTGCAGGATTGACACATGAGCCAAACATCATCATCGGAGCAGCAGTTCCATGATCGGTTCCCAAACTATCGTTCGAGCGAATTCGTCTCCCAAACTCTGAATAGACCATTCCAACAACTCGCTCATCTAAACCTAATTGTTCTAAATCATCTTGGAAGGCACAAATTGCGTTGGATAAATTTGCCATTAACGCTGCATGAGCACCTGTTGTTGTATCTGCTCCATCAACTTGATTTGCATGTGTATCGAAGCCACCAAGGTTCACCACATATACTTTCGTTTTCAATCCTCCTGCAATTAATTTTGCAACAATTTTCAACTTCTTAGCTAACCCATTGTCCTCTTGATATTTTGTAGATAAATTATTTCCAAGATCATTAGCAGTTTGAATTACATCATTATATGCATTCGTTTGAACAATGCTGTCAATCAAAAATTCAACTTGATCGCCGTAGCAGGAATCTGGCAAAGTTCCATTCACAGGTGTTGCCAAAGCTGATAAATTATCAGGATCAACAAGTGCCATACTGAAATTTCCTCCTGAGCCTTCGCAAGTTTGAGTCACCTGCGAGCCTACTGTGATCGCAAGTGGATCTGGAAATTCCGCATTCGGATAACCCGTTGGAAAACCAGCATGCAATGATTCAAAGTATCGTCCCAACCAACCTGTATTCAAATATTCGTCAGCTGCTGAACCAGAGGTCCAAATATCAGAGGAACGAAAATGTGAACGATTTTGGTTTGGATAACCGGCACTCTGAATTAGGTTTAATTTCCCATCATCAAATATATTTTTGAGATCGTCCATGGCAGGATGAAAACCTAAAGTATCCGTCAAATCCAAAATGGAACTTTCAGGAACGATGACATTTTCTCGTACTTGTACAAGATTAGAATATTGGTCTTTTGGAATCAACATATTCAATCCATCATTTCCCCCATCCAATTGAATCAAAACTAATACTCGATCAGTTTCCGTGTTTAACATATTAAACGTCGGATTATTTAAAGCGGAAACATTTACTCCTCCTAACAAAACAGGAACAGATGCCGCAGAACTTCTTTTTATAAATGTCCTTCTTTTCATAAGAACTAAATTTTGATTCCCATCCAAAAAAGGTGGGAAGGTTTTAAAATAAAATTAAAAAAAACGTATGCATATTGCTACATGAGGTATACCTCTGGCATTTTTAGCATCGTTTTGACCAAGCCTTTGAGTTTATTATCAATCGCTGGTTCTAGGCTTACATTGCCTGTGCTGTAATCTAAGTACTCGTCTTGCCACTCTGGATTCGTAATCCCATGAGAGGCTTTTAACGAATCGACTTGTTCTTGATCCAATGGTTGAGCAAATAAAATACTTGCGATTTCAGTAATCAAATCATCAGGATCAGCTGGATTATCGAGTGATGCCACAAAGTTGAGCACATTAAGTTTCACTTGAAATCCAGACACATTATATCCGTCAGATAATTCATCAGAATAATTCATTCGCACAGGTAGCGTTACTGCGTTTATCCAAATTTTATAAAATTGAGGCGCTTGATAATAGGCTTTCCATCCTGCGACATTTGGGGGAGCATACATGATCATTTCAAGCGGAATCATCGCAGTAAATAACCTTCTTAAAATATTATACTCTTGTAAGATGTCTGGGTTGAGTTCTAACTCAAATGTATTCACCATCTTGAATAAATAATCAATCGGATGAGTAATCATACAGCCTCGGATAGACATATCATAAAAATGTTCGCTCGATAAAAGTGCCATTAAAGTTGCTTGCACATCATAATTGTCCCCGATTAACATTTGCGCCATCGGTTCGATAATATTCGCTTCGACCTCACTATTAATATCAAAGTGAACAAACCAACGATACAATTTTCGAGAAATAAATCGAGCGACTTCATCTTTTTGAAAAATAATATCAATGACATTTCTATATTCATTTTCATCTCCATTCGTAATGATTACATCATTGAATCGATGGGACAATTGTTTATCATCTGTATCATGTCGATTTGGATTATAACCTGCCTGCACCTGAGTTAGATTATCAATATCAAAATGCCTCCAACCAGTCAATGCACGAGCAATTTGAACCACATCATCTTCCGTATAATTCGTGTAATCACCAGACCCAACAGCATCTCCTTTTCCTATCGTAAAAAGTTCTAACAACTCTCTTGAATAATTTTCATTGGGTGCATTTTTGGAATTTTGTGTCCCATTCAAATATTGCAACATGGAAGGATCAACCGTAATCAACTCCACTAATTCTTTAAAATTTCCCAAAGCATTTTCTCTCAACAAAGTCATATATCTATGTTGAAATCTCGAATCATTGGTATCCGCCACCACAAAATGATTATGCCAAAACAAAAGCATTTTTTCTCGAATATTCATCCCTGATTCTCGAATAGCTTTGAGTGACCACCCTTGTAAGGATCTTTTTCGACCACCATTCAAACCTGAGATTGTGAAGTTAGTAGGTTCATTTACCCAAGTCTCGCCATTCGCAATATTTGGATCATCTTCGAAATTATAATAAATGGGATCAGCAGGAAGTGGTTGACTTTCAAAAAGTAAACTTATGGTCGCATCCAAACCATCTGAAGTGGCTTGTTTCATTTGAGCATAAGTTGGGCCGAAGGTCGTTCGGCGAAGCAAATGGGCAGCTTGCTCAAATCCCCAAGCTCCCGTGTAGGGATCAAAAGTATTCGTCACAGTAACTACGGCCGCAGTTAATTTGGAAACAGATTTTTTCTGTTTTCCCATTAATAATGCGAGTGAAGCTCTTCGATTCATATGCATTGATTTTTAGTTTTGAAAAATGGAAGTACGCTTTGAGCGGTCTACTTCAAGAGAAATCTGACATTAGATTTAAAAAAAATTAGATTTGATCTAAAGATCGAAAGTTTGACCCTATTAAGGTATCAATGGTTTAATCTAATTAAGAAAAAAATTCAAATCTTTTTTCTCTAATTTCTTTTCGGAAAAAGTGTACCAAGATTTTGCAAAAAAAAAAGCATACTGCAAAATGAATTACATGAGGTAAACCTCAGGCATCTTTAGCATCGTTTTGACCAAGCCTTTGAGTTTATTCTTAATCGCTGGCTCTATGCTTACATTGCCTGTACGGTAATCTAAGTACTCGTCTTGCCATTCAGGATTCATGATTCCATGACAGTCTTTCAACGAATCAACTTGCTCTTGCACCAATGGTTGAGCAAATAAAATACTTGCGATTTCAGTAATCAAATCATCAGGATCAGCTGGATTGTCAAGTGATGCCACAAAGTCGAGCACATTAAGTTTCACCTGAAATTCAGATACATCATACCCTTCCGCCAATGCATCAGAGTAATGCATTCGCAGAGGTAGCGAAACTGAATTTATCCAAATTTTATAAAATTGAGGCGCTTGATAATATGCTTTCCATCCAGCGACAGTTGGAGGAGCATATATGATCATTTGGAGCGGAATCATCGCAGTATATAACCTTTTTAATATATTATACTCTTGTAAAATATCTTGGTTCAGTTCTAACTCAAATGTATTCACCATCTTGAATAAATAATCAATCGGATGAGTAATCATACAGCCTCGGATAGACATATCATAAAAATGTTCGCTCGATAAAAGTGCCATTAAAGTTGCTTGCACATCATAATTGTCCCCGATTAACATTTGCGCCATCGGTTCGATAATATTCGCTTCGACCTCACTATTAATATCAAAGTGAACAAACCAACGATACAATTTTCGAGAAATAAATCGAGCGACTTCATCTTTTTGAAAAATAATATCAATGACATTTTTATATTCATTTTCATCTCCATTCGTAATGATTACATCATTGAATCGATGGGACAATTGTTTATCACCGGTATCATGGAGATTTGGATTATAACCTGCCTGCACCTTAGTTAGATTATCAATATCTAAATGGTTCCAACCTGTCAACGCACGAGCAATTTGTACTATATCATCTTCCATATAGTTGGTATAATCACCAGGACCAACAGCATCTCCTTTTCCAATAGTAAAAAGTTCTAACAACTCTCTTGCATAATTTTCATTGGGAGCATTCTTTGAATTTTGCGTCCCATTTAAATATTGCAGCATAGAAGGATCGATCGTAATCAATTCTACTAACTTTTTAAAATTCCCCAAAGCATTTTCTCTCAACAAAGTCATATAACTATGTTGAAGTCTCGCATCATTCGTATTGGCTACCACAAAATGATTATGCCAAAACAGAAGCATTTTTTCTCGGATATTCATCCCAGATTCTCGAATAACTTTGTACGACCAAGCTTGCAAAGATTTTTTTCGACCAATATTCAAGTCTGAAATGGTGAAGTCAGTTGGTTCATCTACCCAAACTTCACCATTGGCAATATTGGGATCATTTTCAAAATCATAATAAATTGGATCGTTAGGAAGTGGTTGACTTTCAAAAAGCAAACTTATCGTCGCATCCAAACCATCAGAAGTGGCCTGTTTCATTTGAGCATAGGTTGGCCCGAAGGTCGTTCGACGAAGTAAATGGGCAGCTTGCTCAAATCCCCAAGCTCCTGAATAGGGAGCAAAAGTATTCGTTGCAGTAACCGCAGCTACAGTTAATTTGGAAACAGATTTTTTCTGTTTTCCCATTAATATTGCGAGTGAAGCTCTTCGATTCATATGCATTATTCTTTGGGTTTTCAAACAATAAGAAATACGTTTTAGCCAGTATACTTCAAGAGGAAATTTACATTAAATTTAATCGAAAATTTTACATCCTGAGTTACCAGTAATTCAAATTAACTCAGAAAAAAGTGTACCAAGATTTTGCAAAAAGAAAGCGTTTTACAAAATCAATTGCAAAACGCTTTTCTTTTTATATTTTCCAGGAAAAAACTATCCCATTTCTCCGATCAACCTCAATCCTTCAATCGTCAAATCCATATTTACCTCCTTAAAATCATCCTCCAATTCTGCTAAAATCTTCGATAATCCACCAGTCGCCACAGCAATATATTGCTCGCCAACTTCTGCTCGAATGCTCGCCAACTGATGTCTTACTAAACCAACATAGCCGATCAAAATTCCTGCCTGAATCGCTGTAACTGTATTTTTCCCAATCGCAGATTTTGGCATTTCAAGTGGCACTTCTGGCAACTGTGCGGTATTTCCAAAAAGTGATTGAATTGCCGTTTGTAACCCTGGAACAATATTTACTCCTTTTAAATGACCTTCTTTTGAGACGACGGTAAAAGTCAAAGCTGTTCCAAAATCGACCACGATACAATCTTTTTTAAACAACTGATTTGCAGCAATTGCATTGGCTACCAAGTCAGTTCCAATTTCATCAAGTTGATCTATTTCTAATTTTAATTTTAATTTTGGAAAAATAGTGGAATTGACAACGATAGGTGGCTTTCCAAAAAGCTCCAAAAGTAGCTCTTCAAATACATCTCGAAGAATCGGAACCACACTACTCAAAACACATTTTTTAATTTGACTCACATCAATATTTTCCTCCAAAAAGTCATTCACAATTTTCATTTTATAAAAAAGTGATGACTCATCTGGCAAAGTTGGTAATCGAAAAATATGTTTCCAATCTTCCCCATCATGAAGTGCAAGTACGACATTTGAATTTCCAATATCAATAGCTAGAAGCATGATGTAGTTTATTAGTTTATTAGTTTATTAGTTTATTAAGGAATTGGGAAATCAGGCTTACTGTAGAATCTCGTTTGGGAAATTAAGTTGATTAAGTAATCGGTTTTCAAATGATGGTTTCACATCAAGCCTGATTCCCCAATCAACTTTCCAACTAATACTCTTCTACTACTAATTCTAATTCAATTTGTTTCTTCTCCAAATCAGTTGAAATAATTCTCGCTCGCACCTTCTGCCCCATCTTCAAAACGTTTCCAGTTTTGGTTCCAATTGCTTTCAATCGACCACTTCCCAAATCGTAGGATTCTGAGAAATTTTCAAAGCCAATTAATCCTTCCGCGTTGCTATGATCGATTTGGACAAAAATTCCACGGTCAATCATTCCTGAAATATGTGCATCAAAAACTTCCCCAATATGATTGCTGGAGTATTCTACTTGCTTATATTTCACAGACTCTCTTTCCGCTTCCGCAGCCTTCTTTTCTTGAGTAGAAATATGTCGACATTTTGCTTCCAACTCCCCTTTATCATCTCGAAAAGCTCCTTCCAAATTTTTCTCTAATAATCTATGTGCAAGCACATCTGAGTACCTTCGAATCGGAGAAGTAAAATGTGAATAATTATCAAAAGCTAATCCATAATGGCCAATATTTTCAGTTGTATATATTGCTTTTGCCATCGAACGAATCGCAATCGGTTGCAACATTCTCAACGCTTCATCATCTCGCGCAGCTACATCGAGTGCGAGGAAACTTTCGGCAATCTGCTTAGGTGTTTGCATTTCCATTTTAAAACCTAACTCTAACGCAAACCTAGCAAATTCGGCGATTTTATCAGGATCTGGTTCATCGTGAACTCGATACACGAAAGGAATTTCTCCACCTCCCTCTTTACCTTTCTTAACAATATAGGTAGCTACTTCTTTATTTGCCAACAACATAAATTCTTCAATTAATTTATGCGCATCTTTCCGCACTTTTACAAAAACATCAATCGGTGTTCCGTCTTCGTCCAGCTTAAATTTCACCTCAGGAGATTCAAAACTGATCGCTCCATCTTTGAATTTTTTCTTCTGAAGTTTCTTGGCAATTTTATTTAAATCTAATAATTCTTCTGCGTATTCTCCTTCCCCTTTTTCCAAAATTTCTTGCGCTTCTTCGTAGCTAAATCTTCGATCAGAATGAATCAAAGTTTTCCCAAACCAACGCTCCTCTACTTTTCCTTTTTCATTAAAAATAAAAACTGCGCTGAAGGTACATTTATCCTCATTCGGTCGAAGCGAACACAATTCATTCGAAATCTTTTCAGGTAACATCGGCAACACTCGATCTACCAAATAAACAGAAGTACTTCGTTTTAAAGCTTCTCTATCAAGGGCAGTATCTGGTCGCACATAATGAGTTACATCTGCAATGTGAACGCCAATTTCTTTTCGCCCATCTTCCAAAATTCGATACGATAATGCATCATCAAAATCCCTCGCGGTGTCAGGATCAATCGTAAAAGTTGTAATGTCTCGCATGTCTCTCCGTCGAGCAACTTCTGCTTCCGACAGCTCATCATTCAATGCTTCTGACTCTCGTTTTACTGCTTCTGAAAATTCTAATTCAAAACCTTTGTTGATCAAAATTGACTTCATCGCAATCTCGCTTCCGCCTTCTTCACCGAGCACACTCGTCACAACTCCAACTGATCTGAAATTAAAACTTTCGCCCCACTTAGTCACTTTCACCACGACTACATCTTCATCTTTTGCCTCTTTCAAATCATCTAATCCAACTTGAATTTCCAAATCTTCATATTGATACATGCTCGGAGTCATCAGCGCGTAATCTTCATAAATTCGAATGATTCCTAAAAAGTGTTCTGTCGCTCGGTTTAAAACTTTTACAACTTCACCTTCTGGTTTTCTACGACCACGAGGCAAGTGAACTGACACTTGAACTTGATCACCTTGCATAGCTCCATTCGTATGTCTTTGCGCTACATAAACATCATCTTCCAAATCGTCCACCACGATATATGCCGCACCACTTCGAGTCAGGTCAGCTTTTCCAATATGTAATTTTCTTCGTGATTTTATTTTCCCACTTGAGGTATCTGCAAATCTATCTAGGCGAAATCTACCCGGTTCAATTTCATATAATTTTCCTTCCTTCGCCAACTTCAACATCGCATCGTTGACTGCATCAGGACTATTATCCAAATTTAGTTTTTTAATTAATTGCTTTGCGGTGAGTCGCTTTTTAGGATTAGATTTTAGAAGCTTAAATATCTGATGTTTTAATTCTGCAGCGGAGGGGCTTTGACCCATTTTTATTTTTTTTAATTTTTTCTTTTTCTTCATAATAGTTTTTGTAAAAAATAATCGCTGTCGTTAAGCAATTAAGTATTTGCTTTATTTCTACGATAAGTTCTTAATTAAGTTAAGTTTGAAATCCTCCCTTCATGAGTTAATTCTAGGATCGAATCGAGACTTGTGGCAGGGTCATAGGCGAGATCATCATTTGCAGCAACCACTCCAACTACACTCGCAATCGTCCAATCCTCTTTGATGGTGGTTACCGTTCGTAATAACGCATCTCCCTTCACTTGAGTTCCCGCAATCATCTTTTTTTCAATTAAACTTCCTTTTTTGTCGAAAGTAAGAACGAAATATTCATAATTCATCAAACCTGCTTTCCACAAGACAATCGCATGAAAATCCTTGGTTCTCGGAATTCTAAAACAAGGAATGTACTCCGTAAATTCATCAATCGAATCGTCAATCGGAACAATATATTCCTCAATCATTTGTTTCGACAAAGGTCTATTCTCTTTGCTAAAGACCGATTGAGTGTCTTCCGTCAAATCAATTGGCAATTCCGTTTCTGGAAATGCATTTATAAAATCTTGGAATGTTATTTTCGCTACTTTTTCCATATAAAAATTAAGTGTTTTTTAATTTAAAATTACTGTCGTCCTTAGGCAGTAAATTCGAATTACCTCCTAAATTTTAATTCCTGTTTCTATTTTTAAATTAGAAGGTAACTCGAAGTTACCGCCTAATACCCCCTCTCTCTTTCGCGCATATTTTAAACCACAAAAATACATTAACCTCGTTACACTCTTTATTATTTTCAAAAGTTTATTTTATCTCCAATTTTTTTTATTCTACATAAACCATTGTGCTTCTTGTCTAATTTTGATTTATTCTAAATAAAAAAATCAAAGCCATCCAGACTGAACATCTGTTGGGAAAATCCCTTTAAATGAATAGATTTGCTAACTTTTCATAAGATTAATGATATTTATTTTTTTTATGCAAAAAACGAAGAACTATTTGACCCATTTTTAACTTTTGGGCAAAACCATTAAAAACATTTTTCATATGAGTTGGTTAACCAATTTTCTGTTCTCTTCCATCGGGCGAAAGCTTACAATGAGCTTGACTGGAATTTTTTTGATTTTATTTTTAACTGTTCACTTACTAGGTAATTTACAATTATTGGCTGGCGATGGTGGTGAAAAATTTAATCTCTACGCTGATTTCATGGGACATAATCCTTTGATTCAGTTCATTTCCATTGGGAATTTCTTTTTTATTTTTCTACATGCAGTACTTGGAATCTTACTTTATTTTCAAAATAAATCAGCATCAGGTGGAGGAAGTTCTCGGTATGCTGTAAAAAGTACTAAAACAACTTCTTACTCAAGTCGAAATATGGCTTGGTTCGGAACAGTTATTTTAGTTTTTATTTTGATTCACCTTTTCCAGTTTTGGTTCAAAGTAAAATTGACCAGTATTCCTGACTTGATTACTTACGATGGAGTTGAAGTGAAAAATGTGTACACTTTAGTGGCTACAACTTTTAGCAGTATTCCATTTGTAATTTTTTATGTGGGAGCAATGATTGTCATCGGGTTACACCTGAGTCATGGTTTCCAAAGTGCTTTTCAATCACTAGGGTTAAATCATAAAAAATACACTCCGCTTATCAAAGGTTTAGGTGCTGCCTATTCAATTTTGATTCCATTGGGATATGCTATTATTCCAATCGTATTTTATTTGACCAAAGCATAAGTTGATTTTTTCTTAGAAAAAAGGATCGAGCAAAATTTTCATTTTTAAACTTTTTCAAAAAAGATTATGGAACTTAAATCAAATATACCAGAAGGTGATATCGCAACTAAGTGGGAAAATTATCGAGGAAAGATGAATCTCGTTGCGCCTAATAATAAACGAAGACTTGAAATTATTGTCGTGGGAACAGGTTTAGCAGGTGCTTCGGCTGCAGCTACATTTGGAGAGTTAGGTTATAAAGTGAAGTGTTTTACATTTCATGATAGTCCTCGTCGAGCGCACAGTATTGCTGCTCAAGGTGGAATCAATGCTGCGAAAAATTATCAAAATGATGGTGACTCTGTTTACCGATTATTTTACGATACCGTCAAAGGTGGTGATTACCGAAGTCGTGAGGCGAACGTTCACCGCTTGGCAGAAGTGAGTCGAAATATTATCGATCAATGTGTGGCACAAGGGGTTCCTTTTGCGAGAGAGTACGGAGGTCTTTTGGCAAATCGATCTTTCGGTGGAGTTCAAGTATCTCGAACTTTTTATGCAAGAGGTCAGACAGGACAACAACTTTTGCTAGGTGCTTACCAAGCATTGTCTCGACAAATTTCTTTGGGAAATGTCGAAATGTACAACCGACATGAGATGTTGGATTTGGTAAAGGTAGATGGAAAAGCACGAGGAATTATTGCTCGTAATATGCTGACTGGAAAATCAGAAAGATTCGCAGCGCATTGTGTTGTTTTGGCAACAGGTGGCTACGGAAACGTTTTTTATCTATCAACCAATGCGATGGGATCGAATGTAACTGCCGCTTGGCGAGCAGTTAAAAAAGGAGCTTTGATGGCAAATCCTTGCTACACTCAAATTCACCCAACTTGTATTCCTGTTTCTGGAGATTACCAATCGAAGTTGACTTTGATGTCAGAGTCATTGAGAAATGATGGTCGTGTTTGGGTGCCTAATAACGTGGAAGATGCGAAAGCAATTCAAAATGGTACAAAAACGGCATTGGATGTTGCAGAAGGAGATCGAGATTATTATTTGGAAAGACGCTATCCTGCGTTTGGAAATTTAGTTCCTCGTGATGTTGCTTCGCGTGCTGCAAAAATTGCTTGTGATGAAGGTAAAGGGGTGAGTAAAACAGGATTAGCTGTTTATTTAGATTTTGCTGCGGCAATTCAACGTTATGGAAAATCTGCTGCGATTTCTCAAGGAATTAAAAGTCCAAGTGATGATAAAATCATCGAATTAGGGGAAGCAGTTATCAAAGAAAAATATGGTAACCTTTTCCAAATGTATGAAAAAATCACCGCTGAGGATCCATACAAGATGCCTATGAAAATTTACCCAGCAGTTCATTATACGATGGGTGGCGTTTGGGTGGATTATCATTTGGAAACCAATGTTCCTGGATTATTTTGTTTGGGAGAAGCGAATTTCTCAGATCATGGAGCTAACCGATTAGGAGCTTCAGCATTAATGCAAGGATTGGCTGATGGTTATTTTGTGATACCATATACTGTTGGTCCATTTTTATCAAATGAAATTCGAACACCTCAAATAAGTGCAGATAGTCCTGAATTTTTAGCCGCTGAAAAAGAGACGAATCAAAAATTAGAGCGGTTGATTAAAGTTCAAGGAAATCAGTCAGTAGAAAGTTTCCACCGTCGTTTGGGAAAAATCATGTGGGATTATTGTGGCATGTCTCGAAATGCAGAAGGCTTGAAAAAAGGTCGTCAAATGATTCGAGACCTACGAGCAGAATTTTACAATGATGTTTTTGTTCCCGGTGAAGTGAATGAGTTTAATCCTGAATTAGAAAAAGCAAGTCGAGTGGCTGACTTTTTAGAATTGGGTGAAGTGATGATGTTGGATGCCTTGGATCGAAATGAAAGTTGTGGCGGTCACTTCCGAGAAGAGTATGCTTCGGAGGAAGGTGAAGCAAAACGTAATGATGAAGATTACGCTTACGTTGCAGCCTGGGAATGGGATGAGATGGAACCAAAAGTTCACAAAGAGCATTTAGAATTTAAAGACATTGAGTTAAAAACTAGATCTTATAAATAACCCGTAGCGGGACTTTCCAAGTCTCGTTTCAATATCGTGACTTGAAAAGTCCCGCTACGTTATTTCATTTAAAAACTAACGAATTGAATTTACCTAACAATACATTTACAATTCGTTCTAAAATAAATTCGATATGAAAATTCATTTAAAAGTTTGGAGACAAAGAAATGGAGAATCAAAAGGTTACCTAGAAGATCATCAAGTAGAAGCAGATGAGCATATGTCATTTTTGGAAATGATGGATGTACTCAATGAAGACTTGGTTTCTAAAAAAGAAACTCCTGTCGCTTTCGAACATGATTGTCGAGAAGGAATCTGTGGATCATGTAATATGGTTATCAATGGTCAACCACACGGTCCTGATTCAGGGACAACTACTTGTCAATTGCATATGCGGTCGTTCAAAGATGGCGATACAGTTGTGGTAGAACCTTGGCGAGCAGCTGCATTTCCAGTTATCAAAGATTTGGTTGTTGATCGTTCTTCTTTTGATCGAATCATTCAGTCAGGTGGATATATCTCTGTGAATACTGGTCAAGCTCAAGATGGAAATGCTATTCCAATTGAAAAAGGTAGATCATCTTTTGCGATGAATGCGGCGGAATGTATTGGTTGTGGCGCATGTGTTGCAGCTTGCCCGAATGCAAGTGCGATGTTATTTACTGCTGCGAAAGTTGCACACTTAGGTACGATGCCGCAAGGAGAAGTAGAGCAAGCTACGCGAGTTCAATCTATGGTAAAACAAATGGATTTGGAAGGTTTCGGAATGTGCTCGAATACTGGAGCTTGTGAAGCGGAATGTCCAAAAGAAATTTCGATTACAAATATTGCGTTGATGAATCGACAATATATTGGTTCAACTTTGGGGTCTGAGAAGAGTGTGTAAACCCCTGTCCCCTACCGTATGGAAGGGGAACGATATAAAAAGGCGCATCAAATTTATTTTTGATGCGCCTTTTTTTTATTTGTTCATTTTGAGAGTTTGTTGGGTTTTTACAAAAACAATACTTTTACATTATCTCTTTAAATTTTCCACTCACCTCTTTAGAAATAGTGAAGTAAAAAGTACTCCCCTCTCCTTCCTTCGATTCGACTCCAATTTTCCCAAAATGCTGTTCCACTACTTTTTTACAAAGTGATAAACCGATCCCAGTTCCTACATATTGGCTTATTTCATGTAGCCGCTCGAAGAGTTGAAAAATTCTTTCTTGATTTTTTTCAGCAATACCAATTCCATTATCTTTTACTTTAAAAATAAAGTCTTCATCTCGTTCTTCGGAAGAAATCTCAACTCTTGGAATCACATCCTTCCCAACATATTTCAAGGCATTAGCAATTAAGTTTTGGAACAGTTGCTTCAACTTAATTCGATCTCCATCCACAACTGGTAGGTTATTGATAATCACCACTTCTGCACGTTGATAATCAATCGTAGCTTTCAATTCCTTGACCACTTCTGTCAACATAAAATCAATATTAATGGAACGAATATTCAATTTAGCAGAATCTACTTTCGAGAATGCTCGCAAATCTCGAATCAAATGCCTCATATTACTGGTCGAACTTGTGATGAAATGCATGTACTCATTTTGAGCAGGAGTAGCATTTTCTTTCAGGCTTCTTTGTAAAAGTTGCGTGTAGCTTTGAATTGTTCTCAAAGGTGCTTGCATATCATGAGAGGCAATGGCAGCAAAGTTTTCCAATTGATTATTTGACTCAATATATTTAGTCAATTCTGCATTTTTTAAATTCAACGCCACTACATTTTCTTTAATGATTTGGTCTTGTTCTTTCCGATCAGTAATATCTTTGATGACAAACATAATATGACACGAAGTACCCTGAGGAAGTAGAAATGCTATCATTTCACAAACCAACTGTTCTCCATTTTTCCCCGAAAAAGTCCATTCAATTTCATAGGTTCCTCGCTTTTTGGTTTTCTTCACCACTTCAGCAAAAGCTTGGTAAGACGTCATTCCATTGGATTGATATCCTGGAGAAAACTCTTCAACCGATGTAGCAATAATAGTTCGGGTATCAGTAGAAAGATAATTTGCCAATCTCAAGTTACATCGCAAAACCTTATTAACATTACAATCATAAACCATGATCCCATCAAAGGCATTATTAAATAAAGCATTATTATTTCGCTCACTTTCAATAATTTTCCGCTGGGATTCCATTAGATCTGTAATATCAATCACATGAGTTAAAATACCAGTCACATCATTTTTTTTGTTGAGCAATGGTAGTTTATCTATCCTTGACCACGTTGTTTTTCCTTTCTTATCTTTTACAGAAAAAGTAATTCCTAGAATAGGTTGTTTAGTTCTAGCAACTTGCAAATCTTCTAATTGAGATTTCTGAGCAGATTCCTCTGGTACGAATTCAGCCAAATTTTTTCCCACTAGATTTTCAGCCGTACTATTTAATGCACGGGTCATTGCTTGATTGCATTTGACAAAATTATTTTCTAAATCTTTTTGTCCAAATTGCAGAGGCATCGAATCGAGAATTTGTTCTTGCTCATAATATAATTTTTCCCAGTTAAGTTTATTGTAATATTCTTCTGTTATGTCTTTTAAAAAAAATATAACTTTAGACTCTGTTTTTTCATCTACCGATACAGTTGTAATTTCTGCTACGAAAGTACTCCCGTCAAATCTATGTGCTAAAAAAACACAGCAACAACTTCCTACTTTTTTTGCTTCTCTCAGAATTCCTTTGAAGAAATTATCTATTGCCAGCTGATTTAAGGTACCATCACTTTGTGCATAGAATCTCTTCCATTCAGATTGTAAGAACTCAGACTTATTAGGTGCTCGAAACATTTCAATAGCCACCTTATTACATTCTACAAACTTATTTTCAGCAAGGTCAAAATAAATAATCGACTCACAAGCATTATTAAAGATAGTTTCATATTTCTCCTTACTCTGCTTTAATATATTGGTGCTCTCCAACTCTTGAGTAATCTCATGTAGAATTACAAATGCATCACCAGATTCTTCTCCTGTAGGTAATATATTAACTTGAGCAAAAGTTGTTTCTCCATTCTTTCTAATAAACTCCCCCTTAGAATATATAACTTCTCCATTCAATACCTTGTTCCGATGGTCTGTCCCTACCAATTCATGAATATCAAAATCTGGATAAAGAGATGAGTATAGTGGCATCAAATCAAATAGACTTAATTCCAGTAATTCATCTTTAGAGTAACCTAATAACTTAAGAACTGATTGATTACAGTCTTTAATCGTCTCAGTCTCGTAATTATAAATGACAACCGAATCAAACATATTTTGGAAAAGAGTGGAAAATATAGCTGGAGAATTAGCGGTACTTGTTAAAGAGGATTCTTTTATATCCATTTTAGTTGGGAAAATTTAGAAACGATTAATAAATAACTAGCAGCAATGATCATTACATTGATAGTTCAATTTTTTTTATTGGGTGCCGTTCCTAGTTATAATCTATTATGTTAGTATTTTAATGTTTCCAAAAACTATTCCGCATTATTATAATATACATATAGCAATATGTTTCATGTAACTAAACCTACAATTTCTCCATAAAAAAATAGAGCCATCCTAACTTGTAGAATGACTCTATTTATAAAATTGTTATTTTCTGAATTTTTTATTTCAAAAACTCCAAACTCTTATTGACAAATGCACTCAACTCCGCTCCTTGCAACATCCCTTGATTCAATCTCGCTAAGTCATATAAATGTGTAACGAAATCTTCCTTCTTATCTTCACTTCGCATTTTCAATAACTTTTCTGCCACGAGTGGATGATTCGTATTCACCACTACATTATAACTATCAGGAAATCCTTCCATACCCATTCCTTGCATAGATTGCATTTCTTTCATTCTTCGCATAAATTCAGGTCGAGTAATTTGAACTGGCAAATCATCAGGTGACAATGCCTTCAAAGTAATACTTGCACCTGGCGTAGTTACTTTTGATTCAAATAAAACTTTCACTTTCTCTTGTTCTTTTTCATTCAAAACAGATTCAGTCACTTCATCTTTTTGAACTAGATTATCAGCAGTATCCGAATCTACTCGTACGAAAGTTACATCTCCTAACTTTGACTCCATGTGCTGCATAAAGTGATTATCAATCACATTATCAAATTGTAACACACTAAATCCTTTATTTTTTGCAGCCTCTATATACGTATCAGAACCAGCAGGGTTGTTAGTGTAAACCATCACTAATTTATTATGCTTGTCTGTTTGTACGGCTGTGATTTTTTCTCTAAATTCTTCAATCGTAGAAAGATTGCCATCTACATCTTTTAACAACACAAACTTTTTCGCTTTGTCATGGAATTTTTCTTCAGACAACATTCCGTATTTTACGAATACACCCAGGTCGTTCCATTTTGATTCGAAGTCTTCTCTTTTCTTTTTGAAAAGGCTAGCCAATTTATCTGCTACTTTCTTAGTGATGTAACCTGTGATTTTTTTCACATTAGCATCGCTTTGCAAATAACTTCTAGAAACATTCAACGGAATATCTGGCGAATCAATCACCCCGTGTAACAAAGTCAAGAACTCAGGTACGATTTCTTTTACCTCATCAGTTACATAAACTTGGTTAGAGTATAATTGAATCTTATTTTTTTGAACTTCAATTGAATTACCCAATTTTGGGAAATATAAAATTCCCGTCAAGTTAAATGGAAAATCAATATCCAAATGAATCCAAAACATCGGAGGAGTCGAATAAGGATATAACTCATTATAGAATTTTTTATAATCCTCTTCTTTTAATTTGTTCGCCTTCTTCTTCCAAATTGGATTTGGATTATTGATGATATTATCAACTTCCGTTTTAATTTCTTTTTGATCCTCCCCTTCTCCTTCAAATGATGTTTCGGTTTTTGTTCCAAACTTAATTTCTACCGGAAGGAATTTACAGTACTTTTTCAAAAGTCCTTCGATTCGTCCGTCATCTAAAAACTCTGTTGCATCATCACTAACATGTAAGATAATATCTGTTCCTCTTGTCTTTCGATCATTCGAATCAATTGTATAAGCTGTATCGCCTATACAAGTCCAAGTCGTTCCTTTTTTATTTTTTTTGTACGAACGAGTTTTTACCTCCACTTTATCTGCCACCATAAAGGCAGAATAAAATCCTAACCCAAAATGTCCGATGATTGAACTTTCCTCTTTATATTTTTCCAAAAATTCTGTCGCACTCGAAAATGCTACTTGGTTCAAATACTTCATCACCTCATCCTCGGTCATCCCGATACCTTTATCAGCAATCGTGATCGTCTTATTTTCTTTATCTACAGAAACTTCGATGGCCGTATCTCCGATATCACCTTTAACCTCACCTTTAGACGCAAGTGTTCTTAATTTAGAAGTTGCATCAACTGCATTAGAAACCAATTCTCTCAAAAATATCTCTTGGTCAGAATAGAGAAATTGTTTGATGATGGGAAAAATGTTTTCCGCTTCAACTGAAATATTACCTTTTTGCATAGTTCGTTTTTTATTTTTAAAAATAAATATTTTCTAAATCTGAGTATTTAAGAAAGAACTTCAGACTTTTTAAAGTTTTATTAATGGTTTTAAACAAATTTTGAAAAAAAAATCATTGTTTAAAATACACAGTTTACCCTCTTCCAAAGGATATGCCATTGCCTAAAATCTGCCAATTTGACGCAGAAATAAGACAGTTCTACCCCTTACAAACATTGGCATTTTTATAAAAAGGTCAAAAGTGCAGGTTTCCCATTTCAAATAATTAAAAAAATAACTATGTGAATTTTTCCCGTGTCACAGATTTGATTTTGAAAAAAACTAATTGGCAAGTGTTGGCTTCAAAATTGCAAAAGGATAAAATGTAACTAACAAATACTCTTTTAAAAAGTTAGAGAGGAAAGTTACCAAGTTGAGTTGATGAATTTTTGTAGAAAAATTAATCAAACTACTTTTTGAAAAATTACTTACAGGTAGAATATTAGAAATGAGAAAACTACTTTTCAACAAATATCTTTGAAAAATTAAAATCAAAATATTTCAGTTAAAAAACTTAACTGGCACAGTTGTTGGAAATAAATATATGTCTTTGAGAAACAAAATGAGCGAATAACTTATCACTCAGTTTTTCAAATTCAAACCTCCATTTTTAACTTCCTCCCGTAAGTTTGTAAAAAAAAATGTGAATCGAAAATCAGTATTTTATACTGGCTGGAGAACAAAAAAATAGAGTCAGCAATGACTTTATAAAGGGTGAGTGAGACCGATTTATTGGGGGGTAATATCGGTCTCATTACTCACTCCTTTTATAGCAAAATAATTCCTAAATGAGGGAATCCAAAAGAAAAAGATTTTTACGAAAGTTCCTCCCAGATACCCCCGTATCGAAAAGGACACTAAGAACACTATCAAACACAGAAGGAATAATTAAGTAAAGATCTTTGAAGTCAGCAATGACTTTAAACTAAGTGAGTGGAACCAACTTATTGGGGGGTAACGTCGGTTCTAACTCACTTTTTTTTGTCTACATCACGAAGTTTCGACTTCGTTTCTAATAGAATTTTGTAATCCAATGAAACGAAAAAGAGCGTCCAAGTTTAACTTGTGACGCTCTTTTTACGTTGTATATCAAAGTTCCCGCTTGCCCGTAGGAGCTTCGATATTACTTAATTTCTGCCTTCTACATTTACTTCAATTCTTTTATCTTGATTGGCTAGCTGCCAAGCAGTATGGAAAACTAATTTTCCAATAATCGCCATTTTATCAAAATTAATTTTTTCAATAGTATCGGAAGTTCGGTGATAATCCGCATGTGTTCCATTGAAATAAAAAATCGCTGGAATTCCCTTTTCTGCAAAATTATAATGATCTGATCTGTAATAATATCGATTAGGATCATCGTCTTCATTATAAGTGTAATCCAAAACTAAGTTGGTGTATTTTTTATTTGCATTTTCGTTGATGTCGTGTAGTTCTGTGCTCAAGCGATCCGAACCAATCACGTAAACGTAATTTGGATTATCTGCATATTTTTTATCTACTCGCCCCACCATGTCCACATTTATATTGGCAACAGTATTGGCAATCGGGTAAATCGGATGCTCTGCATAAAATTGAGATCCCAACAATCCTTTTTCTTCCCCTGTAACCAACATACACAAAATACTTCTTCGTGGTCCTTGTCCTTGCTTTTTTGCTTCCACCAATGCTTGCGTCACTTCCAAAACTGTACTCGTTCCTGACCCATTATCATCTGCTCCGTTGTACACATCGTCTCCTCTTTTTCCCAAATGATCATAATGCGCCGTCACCACCACTACTTCATCTTTTAATTTTGGATCGCTTCCTTCGATGAATCCTAAAACATTATTTCCAACTAAAGTTTTGATGTCTTTTGTTTGCACCAGCTTCATGCTAGTTGGAATCGTAACACTTTTTGACTTTCCTTTTTTCTTAATTTTATTTCTAGACTTGATCACTTTTCTAGCTTTCTTTCCCATGATTGCTTTTGCAATATTGGTTGAAATGTAAGCACTATTTGCATACATCGTCGAAGGGTCAACCTGCTCACCCAAAGTCATTTTTGCACCAACTAAAAATCTTCGGTTTTCGCTGATTTCTTTTTGCAAATTATTCTCGATGAACAAAACAGTCTTTACTCCTTTTTCATGCGCTTTTTTTAATTTCATTTCCCAATTCGTAGTCCACTCAGAAGGAGCCGTAGTCCCTGTGATCCGAGAATTTCCTTTTTTGTCCATCGGTTCTCCTTTGTAAACCATGATAGTTTTTCCCTTCAATTTTTTTTTGCCATAGTCACTATATTTCTCATCATCGATTCCATATCCTAAAAATACCACTTCATCAATTTGCAACATTGGCTGCTCTCCATTACGAGCAGGGAAAGATAAAAAATCCCAAAGGTGTCGGAATTTTTCGCCATTCACTTCCAAGCTTGCTTCTTCCCACTTCGTCCAAGTGAACATTACATTCTGGTAATAAGAATCATCATCACCAATTTTTGGTAATCCTAATGACTCAAAATGATTAGCAATATATTCAGCAGCTTTTCGATTCCCTTCTGTTCCTGTTTCTCTTCCTTCGTATTCGTCGGAAGAAAGAACTGATAAGTGAGCTCGTAAATCATCCGCGGTAATTGTTGCGGCAAGAGTAGCAGGAATATCATCAATAGCTTCTAATGATGCTTGTCCAAAAAGTTGACTAGCTGAAAAAAAAAGAATTAATGCGAACCAAAGATTTTTCATATTAATTATGGTTAGTTGATTTAAAAAATGAAGTCTCTAAACTTTAAAAGGAGCGCTGCAAAATTAATATTTCTCATTAAAAAATGGAAGTTCATTTTGAAACGCTTTCTTCGGTGTATTTTATTTTATAAAAAATGACACATTCATAATGACATTTGATCCTAATCAATGTTGCGTAAGTTTTTTGAAAAAAAATACCACTAAATTTCACGAAGAAATTTAGTGGTATAAAAGTACTACGAAGCTCCCGCTTCGTAACTCTTGTGATTCGTAGTACTTTTAGAAATTAACTACTTCAATCTTTGGAATGGTAGCTTCGAACCAAATTAATGGTTTTTGATTTTTATCTCCTGTTCGAGTATCGCATTTAAAAAAAAGGTAAAAAGTTTGGATACCATCTCCTATATTTTTCAATAATTTCTCTGTTCGTTTTTCGCCTTCTTCCATCTTATTAAAAACATATTGCATTCTCCAACTATAGAAAGCTTCATCATGATGCTCAATAATTTTCAAAACAACTTCGTCGTCAATAAATTGCTTAGCAAAATTCAGCGCTAAAATACTATGATGCTTAGACCAATCTCTCGGTCTTTTGGTATCTTCTAAATGCTTAAATGTATCATGTAAAAATGCCACCAACCGAAGTTGCTGACGCGTGTGGAGATTAATATTTAGTTGGTCGATATTTTTGAGTACTTCCGCAATGTGATAAATAACTTTACCCTCAGGATGACCATATCGTGGCTTCCCCCAAAACAGTCCTTCCTTAAAATCAGGATGGTTAATCAATTGATGTTCAATGTCTGTCTCAGGTTTTAGCAGTCCTATAATGACATCGATTTGAAGAATATGCTTCTTCATAGCGGTAGTTGTTTTTTAAATGAAGTTAAATATCAAACCAATAAGTGTTTTCCAAAAGATCAAGCTTATTGATATACGGAGTTTGGATTGTAGTTGTTGTATTTGGTTAGAAATAACTTGGAAAGGTGATTGGCTTTCAATTGGTTGTTAATTTCCTGTTAAAGCAATTTAGTCTGTCAACAAACATAAGGCAATACCGTTATTTTTACAATAATTTCTTTGAATAATTTATTTTTTTAACCTAGTTAAATATTTTTTAATCCACTTAAAACGTCATTCATTATGAAAAATTTATTTTCGCTTGTTTTCGCTGGAATCATTGGCGGTATGATCACTCTTGGTGGCGTTTACTTGCTCCATACTTCTCCAATAGAAAATGTTACTTCAACTATTGAAAATTATGCTCAACCTGTTTCCTCTAATTTAAATGTTAGAGCTGGCTCAGCTACTGCTCCTTTTGACTTTGCAAATGCAGCAGAAAAGGCTACTCCTTCTGTAGTTCACATTACCGCAACTAGTGGTAGAAGTCAACAAGATAATTCTGGAAATCCACTCGATTTCTTTTTTGGAAATCCTGGAGAAGGTGGTCTTCGAGGCGGAACTGGCTCTGGAGTTATCTATAGTCCAGATGGATACATCATTACAAATAACCATGTGATTGAAGGTGCTAATAATATTGAAGTTACCCTTTCTGACAATCGAACTTACAAAGCTACAGTCGTAGGAACTGAAGCTCAAGCAGATTTGGCTGTTCTAAAAATTGATGCGCAGCGGTTACCTGTTTTGAAAAAAGCAGATTCTGATCGAGCTCGAATTGGAGAATGGGTTTTGGCTGTCGGTAATCCTTTTGACTTAAACTCGACGGTGACTGCTGGAATCATCAGCGCAAAAGGAAGAGACATTGGAATCATTCAAGGCAATTCTATCGAATCATTTATTCAAACTGATGCTGCTGTGAACCCTGGAAATAGCGGCGGTGCACTCGTTGATGCTCAAGGACGCTTGCTCGGAATCAATACAGCTATTGCTACTCAAACAGGGAGTTACTCCGGTTACTCATTTGCCATTCCTGTAAATTTTATGGAAAAAATTGCGCAAGATATTATTGAATTTGGTTCGTACCAAAGAGGACTTTTAGGAGTCTATATCCAAAATTTAAATAATGAACTAGCAGATGAACTAGGATTAAACATTACCCAAGGTGTTGTCGTTACCAATACTGTAAAAAGTGGTGCCGCAGAATTCGCAGGTATCCAAAAAAATGATGTCATTATAAAAGTAAATGGAATAACGGTCAACTCTTCTCCAAAATTACAAGAACTCGTAGGAACCAAACGCCAAGGAGAAAAAGTTAATATCACTATAAATAGACGTGGAAAAATTAAAGAAATTCCTGTAACCTTGAAAAAAGGATAGTTCTAATTAGGAATCAGCGGTCAGATTGGTCGCTACGCTTTCGGTCATGAGTCAGGAGCTTGGTGTAATCACCAAAATTCAAAAAACTATTACATTATTAAATCATGAGAATAGCAGTAAGCCCCTGACTCCTGACAATTCGCCACAGGCGAATGACCTGAATACTGACTCCTAATTAAATTTGTGACTTCTGATTTTTTGATAGTCTAAAAAGCAAAAGTCTAAACGTTTTAAAAAACATTAATTATTTTAATATTTAGGGTTTCCTTAACACTTTTATTGAAACAATTTTTAAGGAAAAGTGGTTACTATAGTATCAATATGTAAATAATCTAATTTAGATATATAAAGAAACTTGTTTAAAGTTGGTTTTTCGTTTTGTTTTGATGCGTCTGTTCTGTTCTTCAGGACGGACGTTTTTTTTTGCTCACCATCCAAAGATATTGTTATCACAAATACATGAAAACAATATTTTCATAGCACTCCAATATTATTTATTTTAAGGGGATGAATCCAATCCTGCAATCTCTCGACGACGCCATTTGTTTGTTTTATCCACGCCTTTGCTTGGCTTGTGGAAAACGGCATTTACCATCCAAACAAATACTTTGCATCACTTGCGAATTTCGTTTACCTCGAACTGATTTTCATTTATTTAAAGAAAATGATTTTACTAAAAAACTTTGGGGACGGGTTGATATTCACACGGCGACTTCACTATTCTATTTTTTGAAAAAAAGTAAAACACAAAACCTAATTTATAACTTAAAATACAAAGAAAAAAAGGAGGTCGGAGTTATTTTGGGAAAAATGCTGGGAAGAACTTTGCTCCAAGCTGAACTTTATCAAGACGTTGATTTGATCGTTCCAATTCCGTTGCATTTTAAAAAAGAAATCAAAAGAGGTTTTAACCAAAGTGATGTTATTGCTCAAGGACTTTCAGAGGCAATGGAAATCCCTTGGGCAAAAGATGCACTTGAAAGAAAATTTTTCACCGAAACCCAAACTCAAAAATCACGAATCGAACGTTTCCAGAATGTCATCAAGGCCTTCCAAGTCAAACGGCCTGAATTACTAAAAAATAAACATATTCTTTTGGTGGATGATGTTTTGACGACTGGCGCAACGTTGGAAGCAGGAGCTATTAAAATTTTAGAAGTGGAAGGAACGAAGGTGAGTATGGCGACGATTGCATTTGCCAAGAACAGTTAGTTAGCAGTAGGCAGCTTTTCAGTAGGCAGCCCGCAGTTGGCAACTGCCTACTGAAAAACTGCCTACTGCAAAACTGAATCACCCTGCTAAAATTTGCGCAGCGTGATCTTTCGATTTTACTTTGGTAATTACTTGTTCGACTTTTCCTTTTTCATCGATCACAAAAGTTGTTCGATGCAAACCATCAAATTCTTTTCCCATAAATTTTTTTGGCCCCCAAACGTTGAACGCTTTAGTGACTTCTAAACTTTCATCAGCTAAAAGCGGAAATGGGAAATCAAATTTCTTGATGAAATTTTGATGCTTCTTTTGAGTATCAGGACTGACACCTAGCAACTCATATCCTTTCTCTTGAAGCATCGAATAATTGTCTCGCAAGTTGCAAGCTTCGACGGTACAAGTTGGTGTATTATCTTTTGGATAAAAAAAGAGGATTATTTTTTTTCCTTTAAAATCTTTAAGCCCAATCTTTTCTCCGTTTTCGTTTACCCCTGAAAAATTAGGTGCTTTATCACCTGGTTTTAAATGTGTCATATATGTGCTTTGTTCTTTTTTTCTAATAAATTATATCAACTTGGAAACATCATGCATTAAAAAATGTTTTGGAAAACTATCTCGTAAATACTCTTTCATAAACTTTTTCATTCCCTCGATCATCCGTCACTTCAATTCGTAACAAATGTTTCCCCTTCTCAATACTTCCATCAAACCGATGAATCAACAAATCATTTTTCCCATCATAATCCACCAAAATCCATTTTCCATCAACCGTAACTTTATAAGTAAAAGGCTCAATATTTCGAGCGATGTCAAAATTCTCCTTTACTTTAAAAGTCATTTTGGAAGCGCCTCGCATATTTGATTTGAAACGAATCGGTTGAATTGTCGGAGGCTTGGTATCGATCATGATACAGTAGTTTCCGAAGTCTCGAACTTTGGCGGTGAGCTTTCCATCCTTCCAATCTCCTCCACAATTTTGAGGAGATTTGGATTTCCCGCAGTAGGCAATAAATGCTTTGCCCCGCAAATTTTCAGGAAGTCCAGACGGTTCAATTCCGATATCAAAATACCGATGCGCTGGCGTTTTGTAATCATGAATTTGATGTACCGTTGAAAAAACACCTTCGGATTCATCTATCGAAGTATTATACTTTAAATATAAATTTTCATAAAGTGTCCCTTTTTTAAAGAAAAGAGAAAGTGCACCAGTTTCAATTTGATTGTCTTCATCGAAAGGTAAAATGTAGTTAAACATCTTGGAAGGAGGATATTTGACTTCTCCTCTTTTTACCCAAAATTTCAAAGTGGAGCGATTGCCAGCGACATCTTTGATCACCATTTCTATTTTGCTTGCTTTGCCTTTACTCAAAGTAATTACGCCTGCATCAGATTGATTTCCATAAATGGATAATTGATTTCCAGGTAATTCATAACACCGATTGAAGTAACTTTTTTTTACGACTTGCTCTTCATAATCCAAATGCGCATTAATATATCGCGTCTCATCGAAGGGGAAAGTTTCCATTTTGAAATCATAAATAGGCTGATCATCTTGGAACATTTCCAATGAATAAATTCCATTCCAATTCGATGCGCCATTTTGATTATCATAAGTTTTTAAGGCTAGTCCAACTCGCCACGCTCCGATGGTCAAAGTGTCTTTTCGGACAGCATACCTTGCTCCATCTTTCAATAAATCAATGGTTTTTGTTTTTTGTGTTTCCCGTTTATCATTTAGATTATAAATTTTTAGTTGATGGATTCGAGGAGGAATATTATCGGTAACATTGATTCCAAAAAGTAAAGGGTTGATTGGCTTTTCTGTTTTAGTATCTCGGATTTCGAAATGTAAATGTGGCCCGTACGAACGTCCCGTCATTCCTAATTTCCCGACCTTATCTCCTTTTTTGAAAGCGAATTGATTTGGTTTTGGAAAAAGTTCAACGGCAAAAGATTCCTTTTCCTTTTGCATTCTCTTGACATAATTCTCGACCGCTTTGTCAAACTCATGCATGTGCGCGTAAACTGTGGTGTAGCCATTTGGGTGATCGATATACAACACTTTTCCATAGCCACCTGATTGCATTTTGATACGCGAAACATAGCCATCAGCTGCGGCATAAAGTGGTTGCCCGGTTTTTCCATCCTTAGCTTTGATGTCAATTCCTGCGTGCAAATGATTCGGACGCAACTCGCCAAAGGTGCCGGATAAACGAATCGTTCCACTCACGGGTGAGCGGAAATAATCTTGAGGATATTCTTTGTCGGATTCAAAGGTATTGAATGAAAATAAAAGGATAGTAGCTAAAAGCAGTAAAAGGGATAAACGCATTTTATAATAAGTTTTTGAACGCAAAAGTAGGAAATAATAATTTGAAGTGAAGGGGTGGATTTTTTCGTTTGATGTTGAACGTTTGACGTTTTACGATAACATATTAGTTTGTTTTTTTCTGATGAGTTGAGTTGATTCTAAATGGAGTTGGTGAAAAAACCGTTTAAGTTTGAACGAATTATTTTCCATTTTCATTTTTTGAAAAAAACGTTTCCCAATTTCCTTGCGCTGTTTTTTGGTTTTTGTTTTTTTCCATAAAATCTAAGAAATCTTTTCGGCCAATAAATTCTCCACCCAAACTTTCCAGATGCTTCGTCCGCTGCTGACAATCGATCAACCAAAAATCTAACTCTTTTAATTTTTGAACTAAGCTGATAAAACCAAATTTCGAGGCATTCGATACAGTTGAAAACATCGATTCTCCAAAGAATATTTTTCCCAAAGAAATTCCATATAATCCGCCGACCAACTCTTCGCCTTGCCAAATTTCCACCGAATGAGCAAATCCCATTTGATTTAATTCTGTGTAAGAGTCAATCATTTCATCAGTTATCCAAGTTCCGCCACCTTGTCCTTTTCGATATTGTTGTTGGCAAGCAGTCATTACTTTTTGAAATTGAGTGTCAAAAGTTACGGTAAATTTTTTTTGATTAAAATAAGGCCGCATGCTTTTCGACACTTTCAAATTTTGTGGATACAAAATAAATCGAGGATCAGGTGACCACCACAAAATTGGATCTTCCGGATTGAACCAAGGAAACAATCCTATGCTATAAGCCAAGAGCAACCGATCAGGAGACAAATCTCCACCGACTGCTAAGATTCCATCTTCATTCGCAAGCTCAGCGGGAGGAAAGGAAAGTTCATCTGTTAACCAAAATACTGGCATTTATTTTTTACGTTTTTTTTGAAATGGCAAATTTAGAAAGTCTTGGGAGACTTTGCAATTTAAATGTAGCTGGTCGCTTTAGCTGCCCGCCCAAAAAGAGCGCAGCGCATTTTTGGAAAATAATTAAATCATGATTCCTAATAGATTTAATCAACTATTCAAGACTATCGTTGAGCTACTTGAGACAGCAGCATTTTAAGTAGCCTCAAAATATTCGATATCTTTTTTGGGGAGTGAGTGCTACAAATGCGCACTTTTTTGTTTTTAAAATTCCCAATACCATTGGATTTTTGATAATTAAGTGATGCGCAAATACAGCACTACCCTTTTTTGTATTATTTAGAGATACTCTTATTTTTATTTTCCAAAAATGCGCTGCGCTCTTTTTGGGCGGGCAGCTAAAGTGATCTGCCACTTTAAAATTTAAAACACTATTTTTGCAAAAAAATATATGAATTGGACACCTCACATCAATGGCTTTAAGGCTTACCTTTTACTCGAGCGTTCGCTTAGCGAAAATAGCGTCGATGCCTATTCATGTGATGTCGAAAAATTAGAGCGTTTTTTAATCAGTAATAAATATGAACTTTCTCCTTCCGAGGTAAAATTTAAAGACTTGGAAACATTTGTTTTTACTTTGAGTGGTTTGGGTTTAGGGGCGACTTCGCAGGCGAGAATCATTTCTGGGATTAAGACTTTTTACAAATATTTATTGCTTGAAGATATTATCAACGAAGATCCGACGGAACTTTTGGAGGCGCCAAAGATTTCTAGAAAAATTCCAGAAGTACTTTCTTACGATGAAATTGCAGACATTATTGCAGCGATAGATTTGAGTCATCCGCAAGGGCATCGGAACCGAGCAATGTTAGAAACTTTGTATGCTTGCGGATTACGGGTAACTGAATTGGTGAATTTAAAATTGTCGAACCTTTATCCTGACATTGGTTTTATCAAGGTGATTGGAAAAAATAATAAGGAACGAATTGTGCCAATTGGGGAAGAAGCGTTGCAACAGATTTATTTTTATGTCAATAATTATCGAAACCAATTATCGAAGATTCATCCCGAACATGAGAATATTGTTTTTCTTAATCGTCGAGGAAAAGGTTTGACTCGCGTGATGATTTTTATGATTATCAAAGAGGCTGCTAAAAAAGCAGGTATTACCAAAATAGTAAGTCCGCATACTTTTAGGCATTCTTTTGCGACGCATTTGGTGGAAGGTGGTGCAGATTTGAAAGCGGTGCAAGATATGTTGGGACATGAAAGTATCACGACGACAGAAATTTATACGCACTTGGATACGGAATATTTGAAGGAGACGATTATTTTATTTCATCCTAGGAATAAGCGTAAGTAATTCCGAAGCTCCCGCTTCGGAAACACACCTCTTTCCGAAGCAGGAGCTTCGGATGTACACTTTAAGAATTAATTAACCTCACATATATATACATAACTTCGCAATTCCGTTTATTTTTGCGAGACTTCTGAATAACAGACTTTTATGCAAAAACATTTTTTACTTTTTTTTATCACAAAGTACGAAGACATCGATATGTTGAGAGTTTTGACGAGAGGATTTTTTCGACAGTTTTTTCAAAAAAATAATTGCACAGCCAATGCTACGGAATTATTTTTTTGGAGAAAATGGCGGAAAAATAAACCGTCAAAAACCCAACATATTGATGTCTTCGTACTTCTGATCATTTCTTTGACTTTGGTTGGTTGCGCCAATCAGGGCACTTTGACTGGTGGAAAAAAAGATACGATTCCTCCCATAATTGATAATTCGGAATCTACTCCTAACTATCAAACAAATTTTAAAAAGCAGATCATCGAATTAACTTTCAACGAATGGTTGCAATTGAATGATATATTTAAGCAAGTGGTGGTTTCCCCTCCGTTGCAAAAGAAGTTTGATGTTTCTTTAAAAAAGAAAACCGTTCGATTTGAATTTGACAAGGAGGAAGTGCTGCGAGAGAATGCGACTTATACGATTAATTTTGGAACGGCAGTTCAAGATTTGAACGAGCGAAATCCTGTGAAAGATTTACGTTTTGTTTTTTCTACGGGAGATTTTATTGATTCCTTGGAAGTGACTGGACAGGTCGTGGAGGCTTTTGATAAAAAACCTGCGAAGGATGTTTTGGTCATGTTGTACGATAATTTGTCAGATACGGTGGTGCGAAAAGAGAAGCCTTTTTATTTTGCTAAAACAGACGAAGGAGGAAATTTTTCCATAAAAAATGTTCGAGCGGATACGTTTAAGGTCTTTGCTTTGATTGATGGAAATGCAAATTATTTATTTGATAATGCAAGTGAGAAAATTGGTTTTTTAAAAGAACCGATTGTCGTGACAGACTCGACTAAGGTGGATTTGACTTTGCAAATGTTTCAGGAAGAACCAAAATTACAACTTCAAGGGGAAGACAAAAAGAAGTATGGACGCCTCGCTTTTGGTTTTAATCGAAAGCCGCAAGAGGAGGAATATAAACTTACTTTTGACGATGTGGGGCAAAGAACTTATTTGCAATCCGTGAAAGATTCCGTTTTGCTTTGGTATGATTTGCCTAGAGATACTAGTTGGAATGTCTTTGTTGCGAGGGATACTTTTTCTCCCGACACGATCAAAATTCCAAAATTGTCGCGAACTTCTTTTTTCAAAAAAAAGAAATTACTCCCTGCGAAAAAAATTGCTCCGAAGTCAAAATTGGAAGTGAGAGCGAATAATAATTTTTCGATTTTATTCAATCACCCTTTGGAAAATATTGATACTAGTTTGGTAGCAATTTTGGCAGATACGACTTTTCGAAGAGTTGTTCCACAGATCGAAATTGATTCAACCGACAAACGAATTTTATTGATCCAATATGCTTTTAAAGCAAAAACCCCTTATCAGTTGAAATTACTTCCTGGAGCTTTGACGGATATTTTTGGTTTGCAAAATGATACCCTCACTCAAACTTTGGAGATAAAAACGGCAACTGATTTTGGAGATATGACTTTGACTGTCGTCGATATGCAGCTTGATAAAAATTACGTAATTGAATTGTTAGATAAATCAAATGCATTGGTGGAAATCATTCCGATGAGTGGTGATACTATTTTCAAAAAAGTATTTAAATCAATTCCATCTGGAAAATATTCCGTTCGGATGATTCAAGATACTAACGGAAATGGCCGATGGGATACTGGAAATTATGATAATCTTTCGCAACCTGAAGCGTTATTTACGAGAGAGTTAGAAGAGTTGCGAGCAGGCTGGGAACTAGATGCAACGGTCTCCGCCGATGAAAAAGTAAAATCTAAAAAAGAAAATAAATCAACTCCGCCGCCGGCTTCGGATAGACCAAAATCGGATAGGCCAAAACCGCAACGAGGAGGGTTTTAAAACGATGAACTCTGAATGATGAATTTTTGACGAACAAGACTCATCATTTATCATTCATAGTTCATCATTATTTTTTTGCAAAAAAAATTACGCATGATTTTAAGATCAGAAAAACTAGTCAAAATTTACGGTAGCCGAAAGGTCGTCAAAGAAGTTTCCATTGAAGTTCATCAAGGAGAAATCGTTGGTTTGCTTGGTCCAAATGGAGCTGGAAAAACGACCACTTTTTATATGACGGTAGGATTTATTCAACCAAATTCTGGAAATGTTTTTTTGGCTGATGAAAATATTACGCAGTTGCCGATGTACAAACGAGCGCAAAAAGGGATTGGATATTTGCCGCAAGAACCTTCTGTTTTTAGAAAATTAAGTGTGGAAGATAATTTAAAAGCAGTTTTGGAAATGACCAAATTATCCAAAAGTGAGCAGGCTGATAAGTTGGAAAGTTTGATTGATGAATTCAATTTACACAAGGTTAGAAAAAATTCAGGTGATTCACTTTCAGGTGGTGAGCGTCGTCGAACTGAAATTGCGAGAGCTTTGGCAACGAGTCCAAAATTCATTTTGCTCGATGAACCTTTTGCGGGGATTGATCCAATTGCGGTGGAAGATATTCAAGGTATCGTTCAAAAATTAAAAGAAAAGAATATTGGAATTTTGATCACCGATCATAATGTGCAAGAAACACTTTCGATAACGGATCGAGCTTATTTGATGTTTGAAGGAAATATTTTGAAGGCAGGGACTGCGGAAGAATTGGCTGCGGATGAAATGGTTCGGAAGGTTTACTTAGGGAAGAATTTTGAGTTGCGGAAGAAGAATCTGAGCTAATTATTAAACTATTTTCGCTTCGCTAACAGTCAAAAAATTATCTCTTCCTCCTCGTAATATAAACTCCAAATAGAATCATCGCCATCCCTATAAAATGATAAATCGTCACTTGCTCGCCATCTAAAAATCCAAACCCAATCGCCACAATTGGAATTAAAAAAGCTACCGTCGAGGCAAAAAGAGCACTCGTCATTTGAATCAATTTAAAGAAAAGAGTCGACGCCGCGACTGTTCCAACTAATGATAAAAGCAAAATTGCTCCCAACGAAGTCATCGCATCAGGATGTGTTTGGAGGATATTTATAAAATCAGAAAATAGCAAATAAAGGATTCCCACCGGCGCAACTAAACAATAAGCTGCCGCACTCAAATTTACCGCTGAAGTATTTTGAAAATGTTTTTGAATTGTATTTCCACTCAAAGCATAACAGTAAGTTGCCAAAATCAATAACAAAGCATACCATTCATTTTTATCTCCTCCCGAAACAATTTCTTCCACCTGAGGCATAAAATAAGATGGCCCAATAATCAAAAGTGAAGCGCCCAAAAATCCTACAATAACTCCAAGTAATTTATTCCGCGTCAAAATCAATCCATAAAAAAGCACCCCTTGAATTAAAACAAAAATCGGGGTCAACGAATTTAAAACACCTGCCACCGAACTACTCACTTGAGTTTGAGCTATGGAAAAAAGTAACGCAGGAATTGCACTTCCTGCAAATCCAACAATCAACAATGGCTGCAATTGCGACCAGTCTATTTTTTTGAAATTAAAGATAAAGAAGGGGAGAAATGCAACCCCTGCAATTCCAATTCTCAAACTGGCTACTTGCATCGGAGAGAATGCCAATAACCCTTTTTTTATTAAAATAAAAGAGGCCCCCCAAGTGATGGAAAGAAGAATTAAAATGGCAAAACCAATCGTAGTTGATCTTGAATTTTTTGTTATTTCTGACAATGGATTTGAATTTAAGCGGCAAAGGTAGTGAAGATGTTGGACTTTAGTATATCTTGTATGTGCCTCATCCTCAGTCCCTCTCCTTTTGGGAGAGGGACTGAGGGGGTAAGGCATAAAAAAACGAAGACTTGGGGAAGTCTCCGCTCTTTGGCTTTTTGAAGTAAGCTCTTCTAATTTAAGTTTTTTTCTCTAACATAAATCTCTAAACACAAAGATATAAACAATTCTGTCAGAAAAAAATAACCTTCTTTATTCTTCAACGACTTCCTCTCCTTCTATCAACTTTTTGCTAGTTTCCGTTTTTTGCCCAAGGTATTGTGGCAAATCCATCCCTGCCATATTGAACAAGTCGCTCATCGGAGGAACTGATTTATACAAACCTGAAACGAATTTGGAAGTAGCATTTCCTTCACCATCGCCGCCGCCATTTTCCCAAACAGTAACTTTATCAATTTTGATATTCTTAATTGCTTCCACTTGAGTCTTCACTAATTCCTCTAATTTGTCAGCAATAATCATCAAAACGGCATCTTTAGAATTGCCATTCGTAGCTTTTACGATGGCGCCAAATCCTTCTGCTTGACGATTCAAAATTTCCAACATACCTTTTGCCTCTGCTTCTTTTTCCATAAAAATTGCATCAGCATTACCTCTAGCAATTCTTCGTATTCTTTCCGCTTCTCCTTCTGCATCAATTTCTTTTTTACGCTTAGCGATTTCAGCTTGAACGATTTCATTCGCTTGAGCCGTTGCCATTTCTTTGGCAGCACGTGCTTCCTCTGCTAACTTCTCTGCGAGGTACGATTCTTCCAATGCTTGTGCAGCTTGAATTTTTTCAGATGAAGTGGCGAGTTTCAAATATTCAGCTTCTCTTTGACGACGTTCGGCATTCGATTCCGAAATTCTGATGGCAGCTAAATTAGCTCCTTCGATTGCCTTTGCTTCTGCTTCCGACTCCCCTACTTGTGCTAAGGCATCTGCGTTCGAAACTTGCACTCTTTGATCTTGGCGAGCATTTGCTTCCCCGATCGAACCATCTCTAGTTTTTTCAGCAACACTCATTCTTGCGTCGTTGATTGCTTTGGCAGCAGCCTCCTTTCCAAGTGCTTCGATATAACCAGATTCGTCTTGTATATCCGTTACGTTTACATTGATTAACTGAAGACCAATTTTTCGTAACTCGGCTCCCACATTGGAAGCTACATTAGTTAAAAATTTATCTCGATCAGAGTTAATCTCCTCAATATCCATCGTCGCAACAACTAAACGTAACTGTCCCAAAATAATATCTTTTGCGATGTCTCGAACCTGCATGGTTTCTTTTCCCAACAAACGCTCTGCTGCATTTTGCATAATTCCTTCTTCTGTAGAAATACCAACTGTAAATCGAGAGGGTACATCAATACGAATATTTTGTTTACTCAATGCACTTTTCAAGTCAACGTCAATTGAGATTGGAGACAAATCCAAGTATTCATATTCCTGAATAACTGGCCAAACAAATGTGGCTCCCCCAGCAATACATTTCGAAGATCCTTGTCCTGTCTTACCAGATATAACCAAGATTCTATCCGAAGGACATCTCTTATACCGAGAGATTAAAAATAAACCCATTAGAATAATTAAACCGACAAGAGCGGCTCCTATTATTATTAATACTTCACTCATAATTTGTAATGTTTAAGTTTTTTAAAATGTGGTTTTGTTTTGCATCCTCCATAGCTTTATTTGAGCTACTTTTTTTCATTTGAAAAAAATAGAAAGATCGCAGTATCAAAATATAGTACCGGTAAATTATTTTTTAATAAAGTTTAGAAAGGTAATTTTACTTATGATTTTAAAACTTTTCCCCTTCCAAAAAAGTTTCCACAGCTTCAACTAGCAATAAGTTTTCATCCAAAATTTCCACCACTCTGATCATCGAACCTGTTGCCAAAGTTTTACCTTCCGTGATGGCATCCATTTCTTTCATCACCCCTTGGATATTGATATGAATTTTCCCAACAGATCTTTTCCCAGCAGGAATCGTAAGGTAAACTTCACCAGTTTGGAACAAGGCTTCGTTTAAATCTACATTCCCTGATTCACCCAATCTTGAAAATAAATACATCATGTAGCCTACTATCGCCATTGCCACAAAACCTGATGTACTTGCACAAATAACCGCCATCGTCGTCCCCAAACCTGCATTCAAAGTTAGCACGCCTGTCCAACCAAAGAAGGTAAAAAAAGCAATAATGCTCCGAACTGAAAATAAAGTAAAACTTGGATCAAGGCTATAGCCGCCTTCGGTATCTGACTCGGTACTCACCTCAAAATCTGTCTCCCCTTCAAAATCTAACCCAATCAAACTCAATACGAATTGAATAACAAATAAGACACTAAATATGATGGAGATTCCCCAGAACATTTGCGCTGTTCCATTTAATGAGCTCCACCAGTCTCCAAATACGAGTAGTAACATTTTCTTATTTTTTTTTGATTAGTTGACTTTTAAGTTCTTTTGAATAATCTCTATCCTAGAACTTATTGATTATACTAAGTAGTAACAAACTAGTAAGTGATCAGTTATGAACTATGAGTATTTTCTCAACCGCTGACTACTTATCACTTGACTTAATTACTAAGTAATCATTTTCTCTAAATCTAGTTTTTCCATTGCTAAAAATCATAATATCTCGACAAATGTGTTTCATTTCTCGGCAAACGTAATCCTTTATTTCAAATTAGAAAGTCGCTCCAATAACTCTTCTCTTTTTCGAGAAGAAACTTCCACCTGTATTCCGTCAACTGTCTCCACCAATCCTCCTTTTTTTGATTTGATAAATTTTCTAACTCTATACAAATTGACTAAATAAGATTTATGAATTCTAAAAAAATCTTTTTCAAACAATAGCTTTTCAAAGTGCCCTAAAGTTTTGGTAATTAAATGAGATGTTCCGTCCATCAAGACCACCGTGGTATAATTACTATCTGCTTCACATCGAATGATATCTTTGTGATGGACAAAAGTAAAACCATCCGTGGTGGTCAAGGCAATTTTTCCAATTTTTTGTGCAACTAATAATTTTTGAAGAAATTCGAATTTTTCAGGTTGAGGGGAATAATTCCTAAGCTCTTTTACCGATTCAACGGCTTTAACTAATTCGTCAATTTCGATCGGTTTTAACAAATAATCAATTGCCGAAAATTGGAAGGCTTCCACCGCATATCCATCATAAGCCGTAGTAAAAATGACTTCAAAAGAAAAATCATTATTATAAAATTTTAGCAATTCAAAACCACTTTCAATCGGCATTCGAATATCCAAAAAAACTACATCAGGCATTTCTTGATCGATTAGTTTTTTTGCTTCACTTACAGAATCGGCCAATCCTATAATTTCTAACCCATCGCAATATTCCATGCACAATGTTTGGAGCAACCTCCGACTTCGGGCTTCGTCGTCAACAATAATACCTTTCATTTAAATTCTAGTGTCTGTTTGGATAAAATAGGTTTTTGTTTCCTCAATTATACTTTTACTTGACCGTTAAATTATTGAATATCAATCACTTATAAAAATATTTCACCTCATAAGTACATTATAAAATAAATTATTTCCATTCTGGACAAACTTAGCTTTGCGAAATTCGAGGGAAGGCGGTGCGAAAGGCAAGAGTTCGTAAAGCTAAGTTCATCAAAAAAACTCGTAATAATTTAATGAAGATAAGTCGCAATTTTTATCTTTAGGAAAATAAAAATTCAACATATGAAACTCAATCGCAAAAACTTTTTCAAAGGAGCTGCGCTCGGAATTATTTCGTTGCCCTTTGCTATTCGAGGTTGTACGAATAAAAATATAGCGCAAAGTTCAACTCCTTCAACCGCCTCTGGAAAAAAATATAAATGGAAAATGGTTACAACTTGGCCACCCAATTTTCCAGTTTTAGGAGAAGGTTGCAATCTATTCGCCAAATGGGTCAATGAGATGTCAGGCGGTCGCATGGAAATCAGAGTTTATGGTGGAGGAGAGTTAGTTCCTGCGTTGGAAATCTTCAATGCGGTGAGTAGTGGTGCTGCTGAAATCGGTCATGGTTCAGCCTATTATTGGGCAGGAATGGCGCCCTCTGCACAGTTTTTTGCCTCCGTTCCTTTTGGGATGAATGCCCAACAAATGAACTCATGGCTGATCAGCGGAGGTGGTTTGGAACTTTGGGAAGAGTTGTATGATAAGTTTAATTTGATCCCCATGCCTGCTGGAAATTCAGGAGTTCAAATGGGTGGATGGTTCAATCAAGAAATCAATTCCGTGGCAGATTTGCAAGGTCTCAAAATGCGAATGCCTGGACTTGGTGGAAAGGTGTTGGCCAAAGCTGGAGGAAATCCAATTTTGATTGCAGGGGGTGAATTATACACTAGTTTGGAACGTGGAGTGGTTGATGCGACGGAATGGATCGGGCCTTATCACGATTACATTATGGGCTTCCATCAGATTGCAAAATATTATTATTCCCCCGGTTGGCACGAAGCAGGAACGACGCTCGAAATGTTTTTTAACAAAGAAAAATTCAACGAGTTACCAAGTGATCTGCAAGAAATTTTGAGGACCGCTGCAATGCGGTTGAATATGTGGATGCTGTCAGAATTCGAAGCAAAAAACTCTTTTTATTTGAAAAAAATATTAGCAGAATCAGATGCAGAATTGCGAGAATTCCCTCAGGAAGTATTGGATGAATTGAAAAAATATACGGACGAAGTTTTGGCGGAGATGACTACTACTGATCCTTTTGCGAAACGAGTTTATGAGTCTTATGATAATTTCAGGAAGGATGCTGCGGAGTGGTCAAAATTGACGGAGAAGGTTTTTTATAATAAAATTCAGATATGAGAAAAGGAGTCCGGAGCTTTTTGTATTCCCCATTGATTCATAATTCATAAGGTGACTCGAAGTCACCTTATGAATATTTATAAAAAATCACAATGAAAAAACGTAAAAAGAAAGCACTCCTATTTCTTGTAATTATACTATTATCAATTATTTATTTTTTATCAAAAAAAGAAAACTCCACCTTGGATAACATCAGCTTAAAAAATTGGAAAGACACACCAACCAGTACTTTCTACAACGATCAAATACGTTTTGAACGAGTCAGAAATGCCTACGAAGCAAAGGAAAATTATCTCAAAAAACTCTTGACTTCCAAAGGGTTCAATTCTTTCCATTACAACTTATTTCTACGCGCATTTAAGTTCGAAGAAATTTTAGAAGTATGGATAAAAAGAAAAAATTCTTCCGATTATCAATTGCTCACCACTTATGATTTTTGTAAAAATTCAGGACAGCTCGGCCCAAAACGAATGGAAGGTGATTATCAAATTCCAGAAGGATTTTATCGAATCAATCACTTCAATCCAAAGAGTAATTTTTTGCTTTCGCTCAAAGTAAATTACCCAAATGATTCTGATAAAATATTAAGTGATCCAGCCAATCCTGGAAGTGATATTTATGTGCATGGTGGTTGCCAAACGACCGGTTGCATTCCATTGACCAATGATAAAATTAAAGAATTATATTTGCTTGCCGTTGAAGGAAAAAAAGAAGGGAGAAATATTCCGATTCATATTTTTCCAACTAAAAATTTTGAAGAAAATTTAGAGGAAGATTCTGAGCATTTTTCATTTTGGGAAAATCTAAAAACAGGTTTTGATTTTTTTGAAAAAAATAAAAGGTTGCCTTTTATTGAAGTGAATGCTGATGGAAGTTATCATGTTCGAAAGCGTGATTAACCAATTATGTGTGGAACAGCTTGAAACTGTGTCACGCATAATACTCCCCAAAACTCAAATCAAAAACACCAATTTCGGAAACATAATCACCAAAAACAAAAATACCAATTGAATAATCACAAACGGAATTATCCCTCGATATAAATGCGCCGTCGTAATCTCAGGCGGCGCAACTCCTTTTAAATAAAATAAGGAAAATCCAAACGGTGGCGACAAAAACGAAGTCTGTAAATTCAACGCCAGTAAGATTCCAATCCAAATCAGATTCATATCGTACACTTCAAAAACTGGCGCAACCACCGGGACAATAATGAAAATGATCTCAATAAAATCAATAAAAAATCCCGCTACAAAAACCACCAACATCACTAAAAATAAAAACATATTCGGCGATAAATTCGATTCGTGAATCAAGTTGATCAAATAAGTATCTCCTCCCAATTCTCTAAAAACAAAAGTAAAAGTTGTCGCTCCCAACAAGATGATAAAAACCATCGTCGTCAAATGCGTCGTCTCTCGCATCACTTCATTCAATATTTTTAAATTAAATTTCCCTTGAGAAATTGTCAGAATTGTTGCGCCCATGGCACCAATTGCAGCAGCTTCAGTTGGCGTCGCTACTCCCATCAAAATAGAACCTAATACTGCTACGATTAAAAAAAATGGTAGCAAAAAGGCTTTGATTATTTTCCCAAAAAAACCTTCTCTTTTAAATGCTGCAATTTCTTCCTCGGGAATACTTGGTGCTTTTTCAGGATTGAAATAAGCGAAAACTGCGATGTAAATTACATAGCAAAATACCAACAAGAAACCTGGCAATAATGCCGCTTTAAATAAATCTCCAACCGTCACGCCCAACATATCTCCCAACAAAACTAAAACAACTGAAGGTGGAATTATTTGACCTAAAGTTCCTGACGCAGCAATCGTTCCTGTTGCCAATTCAGGCGAGTAACCTCTGTTCAGCATGGTCGGCAAACTGATCAATCCCATTGTAATTACCGTCGCTCCTACGATGCCCGTGGACGCTGCTAACAATGCTCCTACAATTACGACTGAGATGGCTAAACCTCCTTTCATTTTACCAAAAAGCATTGCCATCGTTTCGAGTAAACTTTCCGCAAGCCCAGATTTTTCCAACATAATTCCCATAAAAACAAAAAGCGGAACGGCGAGCAAAACCACATTTGTCATGGTTCCCATGATCCTCGAAGGCAACATCGAAAAGTCTGATGGATCTAAAAAACAGAAGGCATAAATCGTAGAGATTCCTCCCAAAGTGAATGCTACGGGAAAGCCGTAAAGGATGAGTAAGAAAATGCTTAAGAAAAGTATGATTGCTAGATATTCCATAAGTAGCTGGTCGCTTTAGCTGCCAGTAAAAAAGGAGCGTAACGATTTTTTTTATTGTAATTTATCGTTCAGGTTATTTTAATTAAAAAAGCTTAATTATCGTTTTTGGGTAATCACTCTTTCCTTTTGGTGCAGATCTTTTGATACAAAAAGTCGCTGCGCTCCTTTTTAGCTGGTAGCTAAAGCGACCAGCTACTTGAGCTTCAATGCCGAATCCGCCACCATCGCTAAAGCTTGTAATAACAATAAACTCGCGCCAATCGTTATTGCAGATTTGATTATAAATCGAAAAGGTAATCCATTGGGATTTGGTGAGCCTTCCAATATTTTAAATGATCCCAAAGCATAATCATACGACACCCAAATAATCAAACAACACCATGGGATCAAAAATAACAATGCTCCTACAAGGTTGACTAACGCTTTGTCTTTTTTGGAAAAATCAGTATAAAATAAATCTACTCGAACATGTTTATCATGCTTCAAAGTATAACCTGCTCCCAACAAAAATATCATCGCAAATAAATGCCATTCCAACTCTGGCAACCAAACTGGTTCGCTATTAAAAAGCATTCGTCCCAACACTCGACCACAAACTAGCACCATTAATATACCCGTCAACCAGGAAGTTGCTTTCCCGATATTTTCATTGATCACATTGACGAAATTGATGAATTTTTGAAGTTGATTTTCCATAAAAGAAAGAAATTGATTTTTACGATTTGTAAAAAACAACAAAAAATCAATGAATCAAAATTTGATTTTTGATTTTACTTTTTCGACCCTCGAAAATATTTAACTGAAGTTTTTATTGACTGAGTAGAAATATCAATCAAGCGGTAAGCGATACTATGATGATCTACTTTGAAGTCTTCGCTAAGTTGATCTAATTGATAAAAAGTAGAAGGGGTGATTTGAACTAAAATATTATCCCGCTGAATTGCTTTTTCTACATGGAAGTGTCCACAAAAAATATTGACAAATCCTCGATAACTAAAAAGCACTTCTTGAATCTCTGAAATATTTTGCAACGAATAGTTACTATCCATAAATTTGACACCTGCCTTCACCGGAGGATGATGCGTAAAAATGACAAAATTATCATTACCATTTTTTAATTGGCGATCAAGCCATTTGAGTTGATTTTCAGAATGAAAGCCTCTTGAAGAATCTAAGAATAGACAAGTTGCTTTACCTAATTTTTTCGCAAAATATAATTCATCCTCCGTAACCAAATGCTGCAAGCCAAATACTTCTGCCATCATCATCGCATCATCATGATTTCCTCCAATCACATCGTAAGGAATCCGAGTCAGATCTAATTGATCTCTCACCCATTCATAAATTTCCACCTCACCAACATCAAAACATAGGTCTCCCGAAACCACCAAATGATCGACTTTCGCCTGACGAGCAGCACGCAAAATTCTCTTAAAGTTTTTACGAACATCAATATCAAAAGGATATTCATTTTCCTTATCAATATGTAAGTCGGTGATTTGAATAATTTTCATCTATATAATTATCTCAATTTTGAATCCAATAACGGATTTTTTTTATTTAAAATCGAATTTCGTTCCATTTTCTTATTTCAAAGAAATTTAATACGAAAAAGTATCTTTTTTCCTAAAAATAAAATATGAATCCTCCTTATTTAAACTTTCCTTTTTACCTTCCGTTAATCATTTAATTGATTATTTTTGCAAAAAAAATACCTACTATAAAAAACTAGAATATGAGTATAGTTGAAATGAAAGTCCCTATAATTGGGGAATCTATAAACGAAGTAACACTTTCTCAATGGTTGAAAGGCAATGGTGATTATGTAAAATTAGATGAGCCTATCTGCGAATTTGAGTCAGACAAAGCGACTCTGGAATTCCCTGCGGAAGCTTCTGGAAAATTAATTTACGTAGCTGCCGAAGATGACGATTTAGAAATTGGTGCATTGGTTGCCAAAATCGACACAAGTGTTGCTGCTCCCGATGCTTCGGCTCCTGCGGCAACTCCTGCTCCTACACAGGAAGAAAAGAAAGAAGTCGTAGCTGAAGCTGCTGCTCCAGTTGTAGCACCTGCGACGGCATCTGCATCTTATGCTTCGGGACATCCATCTCCTGCTGCTGACAAAATTTTAAAAGAAAATGACTTAGCTGCTAATCAAGTAAGTGGATCTGGCGTGGATGGAAGAATTACCAAAGAAGATGCTCAAAAAGCAGTTGCTGCTAAATCTAGCGCACCTGCTCCTGCGGCAAAATCGGCAACTCCTGCTCCAATTCCAAGTACTCCAACTGCTAATTTTAGTCGAGGAACTTCTCGTAAAAAAATGAGCAGAATGCGAAGAACGATTGCTACGCGTTTGGTTTCTGCTAAAAATAATACCGCAATGTTGACTACTTTTAATGAAGTGGATTTGACGGAGGTAATGAAATTAAGAAAAAAATATCAAGAACGGTTTGTTGAAAAATATGGAATCAAATTAGGTTTCATGTCTTTGTTTTCTAAAGCTTGTGCGAAGGTTTTGATGGAAATGCCAGATGTGAATGCACAAATTGATACGGAAACAAATGAAATCATTTATCATGATTTTGCAGATATTTCAATTGCGATTTCTACGCCGACAGGTTTGGTTGTCCCTCCTGTGAAAAATGTAGAATCTTTAAAGTTTCATCAAATTGAGGCCGCGATTAAAGGTTTGGCAGGAAAAGCAAGAGATGGTAGTTTGACTTTGGATGAAATGAAAGGTGGAACATTTGCGATCACCAATGGTGGAATTTTTGGTTCGATGATGAGTACACCAATTTTGAATGAACCACAATCTGCTATCCTTGGAATGCACACTATCCAACAACGACCAATGGCAATTAATGGAGAAGTAAAAATTCGTCCAATGATGTACTTAGCACTTTCTTACGATCATCGAGTGATTGATGGAAGTACTTCCGTTACATTTTTGGTAAAAGTGAAAAACCTTTTGGAAGATCCAGTTACACTTTTGATGGATCTCTAAGAATTCTTTTTTTATAAAAAAAGAGCCGATTCTCATGTATTTGAGCATCGGCTTTTTTTATAAGAAATTCCGAAATAATCATTTGTTCCACATAAATTTAAATTCTAATAGTTTTTAATAAAAAATGGTCTTTAATATGTTTTATATGCTTACTTTTATATTTCCAAAATCCTGCAAACTCAAAAAAAAGAGCGTATAACCGTTTTTTCCAATCTTTAAAATACCGTTTTCGGTATATTGTTAATCGTCTAGAATAATGATATATTTGAGAAACTGAATTTCAGACATTAATTAGTCCCTCCGTAACTTGAGAATTAAGTTCTAAATAAATTTAGAACTCATTCTTGAGCATTTTTAAACATAAAAACTTAAAGCTCATACTTTTTTCTAGAAACAGACAGACACTTTCTTAATTTCCATGAACAATGAATAAACTTATACTTGGAACAATTATTTTGATACTAGCAATTTCTGCTTGTCGTAGTGACAAAGTGCAGCTAGCTACCCAAAATGATATTCTACTTGAAAATGCGATAAAGAAGTTTTCTATAAGTGGAGAACTCGACCACTTTATACTTCCTCAAAGTAACGACTACAATTCGATCCCTACTTCACCTGAAAATCCAATCACTCCTGTCAAAGTAGCTTTGGGTAAATTCCTGTTTTTTGAAACTGGATTTGGACTGGCACCTATGCAAGAGATTGGAGAAGGAACTTATTCTTGTGGTAGTTGCCACAATCCATCAGCTGGTTTCAAATCAGGCAATGCACAAGGAATTGGAGAAGGAGGAACTGGTTTTGGTGTAAATGGAGAAGCTCGAACCATGAGTGAATTATACACACCTGAACAAATAGATGCACAAGGTGCAAGGCCGTTGAGTATGTTAAATGCAGCTTACGTGACCAATGCTTTATGGAATGGACAGTTCGGAGGCGGAGGCGTCAACGAAGGAACAGAAGCTATTTGGAAAGAAGAAAATGGAACGAATATAAATCATTTAGGTTTTGGAGGTTTGGAATCTCAAAATATTGAAAGTTTCCATTTGCATAGAATGGTGGTCAATAAAGATGTAATTACTGACTTAGGATATTTACCCTACTTTGAATCTGCATTTAGTGATTTTCCAGAAGAAGAAAGATATTCTGAAGTAACCGCAAGTTTTGCAATTGCTGCTTATTTGAGAACTTTGATTACCAATAAAGCGCCTTTCCAAGATTACTTAAAAGGAAATCGAACTGCGCTGACCGAGCAAGAAAAACGAGGTGCTATGCTTTTCTTTGGCGATGCAAAATGTGCAACTTGCCACAGTAGTCCTTCTCTAAATTCAATGACATTCTATTCAGTTGGTGTAAAAGATTTATATCAATGCGGAGTTAATGTTTTTAATACATCGGCTGATGATACTCGAAATTTAGGTCGTGGTGGATTTACGGAAGATCCAGAAGACATGCACAAATTTAAAGTTCCTCAATTGTATAATCTGAAAGATACTCCTTTCTATTTTCATGGAAGTAGCAAAACGACTTTGCGAGAAGTCGTTGAATATTTTAATGATGCAGTTCCTGAAAATGTGAATGTTCCTGCGAGTCAAATTCCTCAAATTTTCTCACCACTTGGAATGAGTGAAAGCGATATTGATGACTTGGTGTCATTTTTAGAAAATGGATTACATGATCCTGATCTCGACAGATATGCTCCAGATTATATTCTTTCTGGAAATTGTTTTCCGAATAATGATCCTCAATCGAGAATTGATTTGGGATGTGATTAGGAAATAAAACTTGATGAAAAAAAGAAAAAGAGTAAATGGAAAGGTATCCATTTACTCTTTTTTTATTTTACGATTTAGGGTGATCCGTAGGCTCTGCTTCAGAAATGATAAGTGGAATTTTATTTTTTATTTCTTTCTGTTGTGCTTTTTCCAACATTTCAAAACCTTTGTTGTAAACTCTTCGAACTTCTTCATCTCGCAATTCAGCATAAGCTCCTTTTAATTCATTGTATACTCCGATGTAAGTTTCATAAGAAGTGGAGCGATCATTTCTTAATGAAATAATTGCTTTCTTGGGACTATCAGGCATGTGGTCTAACTTCTGAGGGTTAGTTATAAATTCTTTCGTTCGCTCTCTCAAATCATAAATCTCCGCTCGCTCATTTTCTACTAACAACTCATCTTTTCCATTGACCAATATATTTAAAATATTATCTGTATTAACTGTTCCTAGTATCGGAGTTTCATTAATCCATGGTGGCAATTGAACCAAAATCCCTTTGTCCTCGACAATTGTTGTCGTGACCAAAAAGAAAATCAAAAGGAGAAATGCAATGTCTGCCATTGAACCTGCATTGATCGGTTCATCTTTTTTACGTCGTTTCTTTTTTAACATAATTAAAAGTTTTTTTGATAAAAAAATGTGGTAATGATTTTCGACGACGTAATAATTAGAAGATGTGGATTAGTATATTTTTGGTGGGTTTTATCGAAAAAATGGTCTTCGGATTTTTTATTAAATTTATATTGGAAACAATTAATAGATATTGATGTTAATCAGAAAATAGAACAGGTGATGAAAAATAATCCATTTAAAAAATACTCCGATAAGTTTTCCGAATTCAATTTTTGGGGAAAGATAAAAAAATATGCGATTCAAGCTGGTCAAAAAACAGTTTATACCGCACTCCTTTTATACTATGCTTTCAAACGACCCGATACTCCCGCTTGGGCCAAAAGAGTGATTTTGGGGGCATTGGGATATTTCCTTTCACCGATTGATGGGATTCCAGATTTGACGCCTTTCTTGGGCTATACAGATGACTTGGGTGTTTTGAGTTTTGGGCTGGTTTTGATTGCGGGATATATAAATAATGAGGTTCGTGGAAATGCTAGAAAGCAAATGACGAAATGGTTTGGAGAAATAAATGAAAATGAACTGGATGAGGTAGATGATTCGTTGTAGTTCTTTTTTAAAAAAAATCTTGTCCAACAAAGGAAGCCACTTACGAAATATTCGTAAGTGGTTTCTTCTTTTATAAATCTATTTTAGCTTTCTCAAATCCTTAATCCGACTCAACTTCCCTCCTACACTTCTCGGAATTTCTCCAAACTCTTTTAACTCCACTTTCATCGACAAGCCAATATTATTTTTAATTTTTCGACTCAGCTGATTGGTCAATTTTACAATTAAATCTTTCTTTTGAAAACCTCGCCCCCCTAATTTTCGAGAAACTTCTGGTGCAACTTCTACTTCCAATTTTACTTCATCCATCGTCTTTTTCCAAGTGACAATTAATTGATAACATGGAGCGAGTTCTGGAAAATCGTCCAACAAAACTTCCACCTGAGTATGAAATAAATTCACGCCTCGAATGATGAGCATATCATCTGCCCGACCTTTAATCGAACTCATTTTGACATGCGTCCGTTTTGCCCCTTTATCATAATGAAGACTACAAATATCATTAGTCCAATATCTCAAAAGCGGCATTGCTCCTTTCGTCAAAGTAGTAAAAACTAAAACACCTTCTTCGCCATGCGGCAATGGTTCGCCCGAATCTTTATCCACAATCTCTGGAAAAAAATGATCTTCCCAAACATAACTCCCAGTCCCTTTTTCTTCAAAATCTTCTTGCGCAACTCCCGGTCCAATAATTTCACTTAAGCCATAAATATTCGTTGCCGTCACATTCAATCCAGCTTCTACTTGTGTACGAATAGTCTCCGTCCAAGGCTCTGCTCCAAGGATGGCATATTTGATTGCGAGGTCGTTGGTATCGATTCCACGTTTGGTACATTCTTCTGCTAAAGTTTGTGCGTAGGAAGGGGTACAACAAATTACCTCTGGTTTAAAATCTTGCAAAATCATTAATTGTCGATCAGTCATTCCACCTGAAACGGGAATGACTCCCATGCCTAATTTTGTTGCACCTCCATGCATACCCAACCCACCTGTGAATAATCCGTATCCGTAAGCATTGTGCAATTTCATTCCTTTTTTTGCACCTGCGGCAACTAATGATCGAGCGACCACTTCATCAAAAATTTGTAAATCTTTTCGATTATAGCCTACAACTGTTGGCTTGCCTGTCGTTCCACTTGAGGCATGAATTCGGACAACTTGATTTTGTGGAACGGCAAATAAATCGAAGGGATAATTATCTCGAAGATCTGTTTTCTTGGTAAAAGGTAATTTGTGTAAGTCTTTGACTCCCTTGATTTTTGAAAGTTTAATTCCTGCTTCGTCGAATTGTTTTTTGTAAAATGGGACTTTTTTGTAGAGTCGGTTGACAAGGGTGACGAGACGTTCATTTTGGAGTTTTCGGAGTTTTCGGAGTGGGAGGGTTTCGATGATTTTGTTGTAAAACATTAATGTAATTTTTAGTCTAAAATGGTTTGATGTTTAGCACACCTACATTCAAAAGTAGTATTTTCATTTGGAAAAATCTTTCTGTACACCTCCTTACTTCCAAATGATTTTTCATAATGGTCAAAACTTTCTAAAGAGTAAAACACTAAATATGAAAAACCTAAAACAGGGTCATGAAATGGTGGTCGCCAACCATCAACCATACAGATTTCAGTATGATATTTCCAATGTGCTCCAAGAAGAAGTTCCGTTAAATATCTATCCGTTTTATTTTTAATAATATTCTCAAATATTTCAATTGTGTTATCAGAGTCATTTACACTTTTAATGATTTTATTCATGCGGAATGTAAGAAATATTCCAACACATAAAATCAAAACAGGTATCGTTCCAAGCAATATTTTTTCTTGAATACTTTTAATTTTCATTTGTTTTACTGCCCAATAAATGATTACAAACGGAAGCAAAACAGCAACTCCTAATAAATTAAATGCATCGAAGAAGGTTGTGTTGAATTTTCTATTAATAAAACGAGAAAGAAGAAAAATAGGAACAATTGCAAATAATTCTAAAACAATGAAAATCAAATAATTAGTACTTCCAAATAGAATAATATAAGTGGATATAAAAATACCAATTCCTAAAATCAGTAAATTAATTTTCTCTCCAATCAAATTTTTAAACAAACCATTTCCAATCAAAAAAATACCAAAAGGAATTAATATCCAATTTACCCAATCAACAGTTATACAAAACAATTGAATATCTTTATTAAGAAAATAACCAATCGCAATTGCAGCTGCAATGAGAATTGAAAAATGAAATGGAGAAGCAAAAAGATGAATTTCTCTTTTTACTGAATCGTTATTTTTTTTTAGTAGAAAAAATAATATGATTACTACTAGTTGAGCAATCATAAAATATATTTCAGAAATTAGAATCATAGCTTATTTCTTTCATACTTTACGAATACGCTTTCAACGCCTCCTTAGTATAATCAGACAAAACCAATTTCCCACTCGCCTCCGCTCGCGTTTCCAATAACTCATCCCAATGGGAACAATTTTCCCAAAAGACTTTTTTCAACATACTCTGTGCCTCAGGATTTGTTGATAAAAGATAATCCGCCATGCGCATCACCCCTTCATCAAGTGCTTCTACATTTTCAAAAATATCAGCGTATAAACCTTTTGCCTTCCCCCACTCTGCAGATTGAAAACTATTCGCGTCCATCGTAATTTGGCTCATTGCAGAAATTCCAATTTTTCGCTCCACCGCTGGACCGACAACAAATGGTCCAATCCCAACATTTAATTCACTTAATTTTATGGACGAAAACTTTGTCGCCAAACAATAATCTACTGCCGAAGCCAAACCAACTCCTCCTCCCACAGCTTTTCCTTGCACTCGTCCAATAATCAATTTCGGACACTTGCGACAGGCATTAATTACATTCGCAAAACCCATAAAGAATTTTTTACCCGTTGGAAAATCATTAATAGACATGAGTTCGTCAAAACTTGCACCGGCACAGAAAGTTCTTTCCCCTCCACTTTTTAAAATGATGACTTGTATCTCTGGATCTTCACCCGCTGCGATAATCGTTTGTTCTAATTCTTGCAACAAATTACTTGGAAGTGAATTATGTTTTGGATGAAAAAAAGTGATTTGAGCTAATCCTTTTTTTAAGGTTTCGATTTTAATATATCCGTCTTGCATATTTTATTTATTTTTCAGATGAAATACAAAACTAGCAGGTTTCGATGGAATGGAGAAACAATGAAGTCTAATTTTTTTCAAAAAAAACTTCGTAAGAAGTCCTAGATATGATAGTTTTGCAAAACAAAACTAGTGAAATTTACTTTATACTAAAGTAATAAGATATATAGCACCTAGTGATTTTTACAAAATCTATTTCTAAGGTGAAAGAAAATAATTTTTATAAAAAAAGATATAATCACATGAAAGATAAGCACGAAGAAATCAAAGAATACTACGGCAAAGAATTGTCGACTAGCGAGGACTTAAAAACAAATGCTTGCTGCACCATGGAAGAACCTGCAGAGCACATCAAAGCGGCATTGAGCAATATTCATGATGAGGTCATGACAAAATATTATGGTTGTGGTTTAGCCATTCCTGCTGAATTGGAAGGATTGCGAGTGCTTGATTTGGGTTCAGGAAGTGGTAGAGATTGTTATATTTTATCGCAACTCGTTGGTCAAAACGGAGAAGTGATAGGCGTGGATATGACTGACGAACAATTGGATGTTGCCAATAGGCATATTGATTACCATACGGAGAAATTTGGTTACAAACATTCCAATGTAAAATTCCTTAAGGGGAATATGGAAAAATTAGAGGAGTTAAATTTAGAACCAAATAGCTTCGATTTAATTATTTCAAATTGTGTTATTAATCTCGCAACGGACAAAGAAAAAGTACTTCGAGATGTTCACCAACTTTTAAAACCTGGTGGCGAAATGTACTTCAGCGACGTATATAGTGATCGCAGAATCAGCAAAGAATTGCAAGCAGATCCTATTCTTTGGGGCGAGTGTTTGAGTGGAGCTTTGTACTGGAATGATTTTTTAAGAACTTCTCAAAAAGTTGGTTTTACTGATCCGCGAAGTGTAAAAAATAATCCAATTACCATTGAGAATAAAGAAGTCCAAGAGAAATGTGGTGACATTAAATTCTTCTCGGTGACTTATCGATTATGGAAAATTGATGGACTGGAAGATGAGTGTGAAGATTATGGACAAGCGGTTACTTACAAAGGAACGATTGAAAATAATAAAAGTAGTTTCGATTTAGATGACCATCATAATTTTCCAAAAAATAAAATCATGACGGTTTGTGGCAATACTTTTTTGATGTTGCAAGCGACTCGATATGCAGAGCACTTTGAGTTTCATGGAACTTGGGATACGCACTATGGAGTGTTCGAAGGCTGTGGTGGAGCGATGCCTTTTAGTACGGAACCAGGAGGCGATGCGGCAAGTTGTTGCTAGAGGAAATTATTTAGGAAATATGAAAAGCACAATCTCGTTGGAGGTTGTGCTTTTTGTTTTTTAGGAAAAAAAATTGATTTAAGCTAACTTAGTCAAAAAATCAAAATAACTTGTACCATTAGACTTTTTCCTTTTCCCTACATTTTTCGTAATTATTCAGCAAAGCTGAATTTGATAAATTTTGAACGCGGAGACGGAGAGACGCAGAGTTTTTTATTTTTTTTTCAAAAAATTCTCTGCGTTCAATTAAAATTCAACTTTGCTGAATAATTAACATTTTCCTATAAAACATAAAAAATTTCTTTCATGCCTTTTTTTTGGAAAAAAACATTTTGGCTATTTCTTTTGACACCATATTTTACCAATGGGCAAGAGATTCTTTTTAGTGTTCCCTCAGGTTTTTACGCCAATGATTTTGAATTAGAAATCACCTCAACTTCTAATTTCAAAATTAGATATACTTTGGATGGAAATAATCCAACCGCACAATCTGTAATTTTCACAAATCCAATTCTTGTAGAAGAGAGGAACTCTGACCCCAATTCCATTGCTGAAATCCCCACAAATCCACCCACTACATTTTCCGAATATATTTGGAAAACGCCCATGGTAAGAACTCCAAAAATGCGAATAATCAAGGCTGCATTATTCAATAACAACATTCAGTATTCCGAAGTTTTTTACTCAGAATATTTTATTGGAGAACCGTTGAATGAAATTGGGTTACCTATTTTTTCCATCATTTCAGATAGCGCTGGATTATTTGGGTACGAAGAGGGAATTTATGTTCCGGGAAAAGATTACGATGATGATCCAGATATATGGCAACCTGGGAATTATTTTAATAAAGGAAATAATTGGGAGAAAATTGCGGGTTTAAGTTTTTATGAAAATAAAAACTTAGTTTTTCGTCAAAATATTTCAATGCGAATACATGGTGGCGCAAGTCGATTGATGCCTTGCAAAAGTATTCGATTGGCTGCGAAGAATAGTTTGGGAAATGAATATATGGAATACCCGTTTTTTGAAAATAGAAACTGGGAGAAATATAAGCGTATTTTGCTTCGAAATTCGGGACAAGATTTTAACCGTTCTTTATTTGCCGATGTCTTGGTTCAAAGTTTATTGGAAAATCAAAATGTAGCTTACCAAGCTTCTCGGCAAGTAGTGGTTTTTATCAATGGTTCCTATTGGGGCATCCATAATTTGAAAGAAAAATATGATAAATATTATTTTCAAAACTACCACGAAGGAGATTTGGAAGCGATTGATTATATGGAAATTGCAATGCAATTTATTGCTAAAGAAGGAAGTACTGAGGACTATGAATTGATGAATGAATCTTTACTTACCTTAGATCTAACAGATCATGAAAACTATAACCTCATCACACAACAAATTGATATTGAGAACTTTATAAATCATCATATTTCTAAAGTATATGGTGGTGGAAATGACTGGTCAGGCAATAATGAACGAGCTTGGCGAACTCAAGAGGTAGGAAGTAAATGGCGGTGGCTGGCAAATGATTATGATGATACTTTTATGGAGCTGGATAAAGATTCTTACTTACATGCTTCCCGTACCGATTGGATTGGCTGGCCAAATCCAGAGTGGTCAACAAGACTCTTTCGCACTTTGATGACTAATGAATCATTTGCCATTGGGTACAAAAACCAATTAAAATTTCATTTGGAAAATACTTATTCACCTGCCAATGTACAATTGAAAATCGATTCTTTAGCTAACATTTATCGCCAAGAAATGCCTCGTCATATAGAACGTTGGAATTATCCAAATTCAATGATGGAATGGGAAAACACGATCGAAGATTTTAAAATTTTTGCAGCAGAAAGACCAGCCTTAATTTGGAATTTCTTTTTGGAACATTTTCCAAATATTTATGAAAACTCTTTGGAGCTTAAAATTTCACCAAACCCAGCAAGTGATTTTTTGTTTTTAGATTTCCCAAAATCATGGGACGGAAATGTATTGTTACAAATCTTCCAAATTGATGGAAAGAAAGTTTGCGAACATAATTTGTCGAATAAAATTCAGCATAAAATTTCCCTCAATAATTTTCAAAATGGAGTTTACCTGATTGTGATTTTTAATAAGGAACAAAAAGAAACTCATCAGTTGATCATTGCAAAATGATGGAAAGATTAGAGTCGTAGTATTCAATAATCGTTATACTCTGGCGTTTTTCCTCTTGCTATAATTAGTTAGACTTCGAGATGAATATCGTTTACAGAGTGCCAAGGTAATCATCAACACTGCGGAGATGGCTAGGGAAAATAGATTAATAATTTTAGGAAGGGGGAATAATGCAAAAAGGGAATTGTCTAATTTTTTCAGAAAAAAAGGTTGGTTCATAAATATATTATAAACCAACCTCTCTTTTTTTTTTCTTAGCCAAATAAATCAAATCCCAAACTGCTCAAAATGCAACGCATAATGTTTCCCCTCCATCAGCTTCCATTCATACCTCGTTACATTTCCAAAAACATTACTCGGCACCGTCGCCTTCGGATTTTCTTTAAAGAATAATTCCAGCTCCTCGTAACTTTTCCAAAACTCCATTTTCGCTTCCTCCAAACT
>Ga0209712_10000108_pt1 | contig 69888 bp, 81 predicted proteins | sample ArcOceMetagenome_FD_187443 | JGI IMG/M metagenome (GOLD analysis project Ga0209712, IMG submission 187443) | Marine eukaryotic phytoplankton communities from Arctic Ocean - Arctic Ocean - Greenland ARC118M Metagenome (SPAdes) (version 2) | ecosystem: Environmental > Aquatic > Marine > Oceanic...
GGCGATAACGTGCAGATGGACGTTGAGCTGATCGCTCCGATCGCCATGGAAGACGGCCTGCGCTTCGCGATTCGCGAAGGTGGTCGTACCGTTGGTGCCGGTGTGGTAGCTAAAATCACCGAGTAAGCTTTACGGTGATGAGGAAGGGTCGCTTCGGCGGCCCTTTTTTTTGCCTGCGATTTGGTGGTGTTGCAAAAGGTGTCTTTCGGGCTGCTGAAGCTCGGGCTGTGAGCGGTCTGGCAGCTCCCCTGTGGCGTGCTGAGCGGTGTGTGAGGGGGCTTTTCTGCAGTGTGAGGCGGCTTGGTGTTGTTAGCGCTTGTGGTGGTTGTAGTCGAAGGTGGTGAGCTGCCTGGTCGGCAATAAATTGTTGGATTTTCAACGCAGGGCTTGGCGGGGTGAAAAAACAGGAGTACCGTCTCAGCCCGGTAGGATGCCACCAGGAAGGAGCTCAGTATTGACTTGTTCCTTGGCTGGCGCCGCGGTTGTGGCTTTGATGGGCCCTGTGGCGGCGGATGTCGTTTTGCGATGACCGCTTTTACAGTTAATTTGGGGTTTTTGGCGAAATACCCCTTGCAATACCCTCGGGGTATGGCTAATATTCGCGCCCTGCCTTCGGGCAGTACCAACCGGGGCATTGTTCCCGGGCTTGTTTTGATACCACTCACCTATCCTGTAGCGATGAGGTAAGTGGGCTTTTTGCCATATAAACTATGGCTCGAAACGGTCTGGAGTTTGTTAGCTATGGCTAACCAAAGAATCCGTATTCGTCTCAAGGCCTTTGATCATCGTCTGATTGATCAGTCCGCCCAGGAGATCGTGGATACGGCCAAACGGACAGGCGCGCAAGTAACGGGTCCAATCCCGCTGCCGACGCGTAAAGAACGCTTTACAGTGCTGGTCTCTCCGCACGTAAACAAAGATGCGCGAGATCAGTATGAGATCCGCACCCACAAGCGGCTGGTGGATATTGTCGAGCCTACGGATAAAACCGTAGACGCGCTGATGAAGCTGGATCTGGCTGCTGGTGTGGACGTGCAGATCAGCCTGGGTTAACAACGGGCGGGTTTATCCCGACAGGTTGTGAAGAGGTAAACAATGGCGATTGGTGTGATCGGTCGAAAATGCGGCATGACCCGGGTGTTCACTGAAGAAGGTGTCAGTGTTCCGGTGACTGTGATTGAGGTGAGCCCTAATCGGGTTTCCCAGGTCAAGACCGAAGAATCAGATGGCTATCAGGCCGTACAGGTAACTGTAGGTGAGCGCCGTGCCAGCCGCGTGACCAAGGCGCAAGCCGGTCATTTCGCGAAAGCTGGTGTTGAGGCGGGTCGTGGTGTCTGGGAATTCCGTGCTGAAGCTGGTGAGTTTGAGGCGGGTTCCGCGGTGACTGTGGAGGGGTTTGAGGCAGGTCAGATGATCGATGTCACTGGCTCCTCCAAGGGTAAAGGGTTCGCAGGCGGCGTTAAGCGCTGGAACTTCAGTACCCAGGACGCCACTCACGGTAACTCCTTGTCCCACCGTGCTCCGGGTTCAATTGGTCAGAACCAAACCCCGGGCCGCGTGTTTAAAGGCAAGAAGATGGCCGGTCATCTGGGTGCGGAGCGTGTCACTGTCCAGAACCTGGAAGTGGTGCGTGTCGATGCTGACAAGAATCTGTTGCTGGTTAAAGGTGCGGTCCCCGGTGCTACCGGTGGTGATGTTATCGTACGTCTGGCAGTGAAGGCGAAGGCCTGAAAGAGGAATAGAGGATGAATCTCAATACTGCCTCTGGAGGTACCGTTACCGTTTCCGAAGTCGCCTTCGGCAAGGACTTTAACGAGCCTCTGGTTCATCAGGTTGTGACTGCGTTTCTGGCAGGTGCCCGTCAGGGTTCCAAAGCTCAGAAAAACCGTTCCGATGTGAGTGGTGGTGGTCGTAAGCCGTGGCGTCAAAAGGGTACTGGTCGTGCCCGTGCGGGTACGATTCGTAGCCCGATCTGGCGCGGCGGCGGCAAGACTTTTGCTGCGGTACCACGTGACCACTCTCAGAAGGTGAACCGCAAAATGTACCGCGGTGCGCTGCAGTGCATTATGTCTGAGCTGGTGCGTCAAGAGCGCTTGGTGGTTGTGGATGAGTTTACTGTTGACTCTCCCAAGACCAAAACGGTTGCAGCCAAGTTGAAAGACATGGAGCTGAGCAGCGTGTTGATCGTCACTGATAACGTTGACGAAAACCTGTTCCTGGCTTCACGTAATTTGCCGAAGGTTGATGTGCGCGATTCTCAGGGCGTTGATCCGGTAAGTCTGATTGCTTTCGAGAAGGTGCTGATCACTGTGCCGGCTCTGAAGAAGCTTGAGGAGGCCCTGGCATGAATCAAGAGCGTATTTTGCAGGTGCTGCGTGCGCCGCACGTTTCTGAAAAGGCCACGATTGTAGCTGATCAGAACAACACCTTCGTATTCAAGGTTGCTAAAGATGCGAGCAAGCTGGAAATCAAAAAAGCGGTAGAAGCGCTTTTTGAAGTCAAGGTTGAAGCTGTTCGTACCGCCAACATGAAAGGCAAGTCCAAATTCTTTGGTCGCGTTGCGGGTAAGCGCGTTGACTGGAAGAAGGCCTATGTTTCCCTCGCGGAAGGCCAGGACATTGACTTCCTGGGCGCAGAGTAAGGAAGGGAGTAAGGAATAATGGCGATTGTAAAGTGCAAGCCGACTTCTCCGGGCCGCCGCTTTGTAGTCAAGGTGGTCAACGAAGATCTGCACAAGGGTGCTCCCTACGCGCCACTGTTGGAAGCCAAGGCGAAAAACGGTGGTCGTAACAACAACGGTCGTATTACCACCCGTCATAAAGGTGGTGGTCACAAGCAGAAGTATCGCGTGATCGATTTCCGTCGCAACAAAGACGGTATTGCCGGCATTGTTGAGCGCCTGGAGTATGACCCGAACCGTACCGCGCACATCGCGCTGGTGAAGTATCTGGACGGTGAGCGTCGATACATTTTGGCCCCCAAAGGCCTGAAAGCAGAAGATCGTATCCAGTCCGGCGAAGATGCGCCGATCAAGCTGGGTAACGCACTTCCGCTGCGTAATATTCCGCTGGGTTCCACTATCCACAATGTGGAAATGAAGCCTGGCAAAGGTGGTCAGATTGCTCGCTCTGCGGGGACTTCCGTGCAGCTGCTGGCAAAAGACGGTCAGTATGTGACTCTGCGTTTGCGCTCTGGCGAAATGCGTAAAGTTCACGCTGATTGCAAGGCCACAATCGGTGAAGTATCCAACAGTGAGCACAGCTTGCGCTCACTGGGTAAGGCGGGCGCGAAGCGCTGGCGGGGTGTTCGACCCACCGTTCGCGGTGCGGCGATGAACCCGGTAGACCACCCGCATGGTGGTGGTGAAGGGCGCAGCTCTGGTGGCCGTCATCCGGTTACACCTTGGGGTGTTCCGACCAAAGGCTACAAGACCCGTACAAACAAGCGCACGACCAAAATGATTGTGCGTGACCGTCGTAAGTAAGGGATAGAGAGAGGTTCAGGCTGTGCCACGTTCACTGAAAAAAGGTCCTTTTGTGGATCACCACCTGCTAGGCAAGGTGGAAGATGCGGTGGAAGCCGGCTCCCGTAAGCCGATTAAAACCTGGTCTCGCCGCTCCATGATTATTCCGGAGATGGTGGGCCTGACTATTGCGGTATATAACGGCAAGCAACATGTGCCGGTAATGGTTTCCGAGCACATGGTTGGCCACAAGCTGGGTGAATTTGCCCTGACCCGCAATTACCGCGGGCATGCCGTGGACAAGAAGGCTAAGCGATAAGGTGACAGTTATGGCTACTGAAGTTGCAGCCCGTCTGCGCGGTGCAAGAATTTCGGCTCAGAAAGCCCGCCTCGTAGCCGACCAGGTCCGTGGCCTGGAGGTCGAGAAGGCGCTGAATCTTCTGGAATTCAGCCCGAAGAAGGCGGCAAAAATCGTTAAGAAGGTGCTGGAGTCCGCGATTGCAAATGCGGAAAACAACGACGGCGCTGACGTTGATGAGCTGAAGGTGTCCACGGTGTTCGTGGATGAAGGCATGACGATGAAGCGGATTCGCCCGCGCGCCAAAGGCCGCGCTGACCGTATCCTCAAGCGTACTTGCCACATTACTGTGAAAGTCTCAGAAGGTCAGGAGTAACCAGATGGGTCAGAAAGTTCATCCGGTCGGTATTCGCCTTGGCATTGTCAAAGAGCATAACTCGCTCTGGTATGCCGGACCGAAGTCTTATTCAGACTGCCTGGTTACCGATCTGCAAGTGCGTGAATATCTTTTCAAGCGCCTTAAAAGTGCATCGGTAAGCCGTATCAAGATCGAACGTCCTTCTGAAAACGTTCGCATCACTATTGCTACTGCGCGTCCGGGCATTGTTATTGGCAAGAAAGGTGAAGACGTTGAGCGTCTGCGTCGTGATGTCGCTGCCAAGATGGGTGTGCCTGTGCACATCAATATCGAGGAAGTGCGCAAGCCCGACCTGGATGCCCGCCTGGTGGGTGACAATGTCGCCGGTCAGCTGGAGCGTCGAGTCATGTTCCGTCGCGCTATGAAGCGCGCGGTGCAGAACGCCATGAAGTCTGGCGCTGAAGGTATTCGAATTCAGTTGTCCGGTCGTCTGGGTGGTGCAGAAATTGCGCGTACCGAATGGTACCGCGAAGGCCGAGTGCCTCTGCATACTTTGCGTGCCGACATCGACTACGCAAGCGTACGTGCTGAAACCACTTACGGCACCATCGGTGTGAAGGTCTGGATCTTCCGCGGCGAAGTGCTTGGTGGCATGGAGCAGGTACAGGAAGAGCAGAAGCAGTCCAAGGGCGCGAAGAAGCGCGGCCGCGGTTAAAGGGTAACGAACGATGTTGCAGCCGAAGCGTACCAAATTCCGGAAAGTGATGAAGGGCCGTAACCGTGGCCTGGCACAGCGGGGCAGCAAGGTGTCTTTCGGCACCATTGGCCTGCAAGCAACCGGTCGTGGCCGTATTACTGCGCGCCAGATCGAAGCAGCCCGTCGTGCAATGACCCGTCATATCAAGCGGGGCGGTAAAATTTGGATCCGGGTATTCCCGGACAAGCCGATTACCAATAAGCCTCTTGAAGTGCGGATGGGTAAAGGTAAGGGTTCTGTAGAGTATTGGGTTGCTCAGATTCAACCTGGAAAAATGCTTTACGAAATGGAAGGTGTGTCAGAAGACGTTGCGCGTGAAGCGTTCCGTCTGGCCGCGGCCAAGCTGCCGGTAAGCACCCGTGTCGTGACTCGGACGGTGATGTAAGCCATGAAAGCGAGCGAGCTGAAAGATAAGAGTGTCGAGGAGCTGCAGCAGACGCAAATCGAGCTGCTTGAGGAACAATTCAAGCTGCGTATGAAGAGCGCGTCCGGTCAGATTTCTAAAACCCATGAGCTTGGGAAGGTTCGCCGCAATATTGCGCGCGTTAAGACCATTCTGAGAGAGAAACAGGGTAACTAGTCATGGCAGAGGCGAACACAATGCGCCGGACCGCTACCGGCAAAGTCATCTCTAATAAAGGTGACAAAACTATCACTGTGTTGGTAGAGCGCCGGGTACAGCACCCGATTTACGGCAAGATCATCAAGCGTTCCACCAAACTGATGGCGCATGATGAAGAAAATCAGTGTCGTGAAGGTGACCTGGTCACCATCGAGGAGTGCCGGCCGCTGTCCAAGCGTAAAGCTTGGATGCTGGTTAACGTAGTTGAACAGTCTAAGGCCTAAACGGACCGTTGCTGTGGCTGCCTGTACAGGCAGAGTTGGAGAGATTAAGCGATGATTCAGACCGAAAGCATGCTCGAGGTAGCTGATAACAGTGGCGCCCGTCGAGTACAGTGCATCAAAGTGCTGGGTGGTTCTCACCGCCGCTATGCAGGCATTGGTGACATCATCAAGGTCACAGTAAAGGAAGCAATTCCACGCGGCCGTGTAAAGAAAGGCGACGTGATGACCGCCGTTGTCGTACGTACCCGTAAAGGCGTGCGTCGTCCCGACGGTTCACTGATTCGTTTCGACGAAAATGCCGCGGTGTTGTTGAACAACAACAAAGCACCGGTCGGTACCCGGATCTTCGGCCCAGTAACGCGCGAGCTGCGTACTGAGCAATTTATGAAGATCATTTCCCTGGCACCTGAAGTTCTGTAAAGGCGGGTGAAGGTAATGCTCAAGATTAAGCGTGATGACGAAATCATCGTAATTGCGGGAAAGGACAAAGGTAAGCGTGGCTCTGTTCAGCAAGTCCTGGACAACGGTCGCCTCATCGTTGCTGGCGTTAACATGGTCAAGAAGCATGTTAAAGCCAATCCTAACCGCGGTACTCAAGGCGGCATCGTAGAACAGGAAGCATCGCTTAACGCTTCCAACGTTGCCATCTGGAACCCCAAGACGCAGAAAGCGGATCGTGTGGGCTTCCGTTTTGAAGACGGCAAAAAAGTTCGCTTCTTCAAGTCCAACGGCGAAACGCTGTAGGTTTAGGTGACCCATGAGTGATCTGAAAAAGATTTATCTAGACGAAATCGCGCCCAAGCTGAAAGAAGAGCTTGGTCTCGGTAACATCATGGAAGTGCCGAAGATCACCAAGATCACCCTGAATATGGGTGTTGGTGAAGCTTCTGCGGATCGTAAAGCGATGGAAGGTGCACTGTCGGACATGACGGCCATTTCTGGTCAGAAGCCGCTGGTAACCAACGCTCGCAAGTCTGTTGCAGGCTTCAAGATCCGTGAAGGTTGGCCGATTGGCTGCAAGGTGACCATGCGCAACCAGAGAATGTATGAATTTCTGGAACGCCTGGTTTCTGTTGCCATTCCGCGCATCCGTGACTTCCGTGGTTTGAATCCGAAATCCTTCGATGGCCGGGGCAACTTCTCCATGGGTCTGCGCGAGCAGATCGTGTTCCCGGAAATCGATTTCGACAAGGTCGACAAGCTGCGTGGTATGGATATTACCATTACCACTACAGCCAAGACCGATGACGAAGCACGGGCGCTGCTGCGCGCCTTCAACTTCCCGCTGAAGGGCTAAGAGGATTTATCATGGCTAAAGAATCCATGAAAAACCGGGAAGCAAAACGCGCTAAGCTGGTTCAGCGTTTTGCCGCCAAGCGCGCAGCGCTTAAGGCGATCATCCAGGATCCCAATGCAGAACCTGAAGCGAAGTGGGATGCTCAGCTTCAGCTGCAAAAAATGCCGCGCGATTCTTCCCCGGTTCGTCAGCGTAATCGCTGTCGCATCACCGGTCGTCCGCACGGTTACTACCGCAAGTTCGGCCTGAGCCGGATCAAGCTGCGTGAAGCAGCAATGCGCGGTGATGTTCCCGGTCTGGTAAAAGCCAGCTGGTAAGCCAAGAGTTAGGTAGCGGAGCGATTGCGGCATGAGCATGCAAGATACCCTGGCGGATATGTTTACTCGTATCCGTAACGCCCAAATGGCCAAGAAAGTACAGGTAGAGATTCCTGCGTCAAAAGCAAAGGAAGCTGTTGCCAAAGTACTGAAGGACGAGGGCTATATTGCAGGTTACGAAGTAACCAGCGATAAGAAACCGGTAATGACGGTTGAGCTGAAGTATTTCGAAGGCAACCCAGTGATCGAAAAGATCGCACGGGTAAGCCGTCCTGGTCTGCGGGTTTACAAGTCCGCTGGTGAGATCCCCAAGGTTAAAGATGGCCTTGGTGTTATGATCGTATCCACTAATCAGGGCATTATTTCTGACCGCGCAGCGCGCAAAGCCAATGTTGGTGGCGAGCTGATCTGCGAAGTGTCCTAACAGAAGCGGCGTAGACAGGTTAGGTGCAACAATGTCTAGAGTAGCAAAAAATCCGGTAAATCTGCCGAAGGGCGTCGAAGTTAAAGTCGATGGCCAGAAAGTCGCCGTAAAAGGTGGCAAAGGCAGCCTGGAGCATGAAGTTCACGAGCTGGTAGCCGTGTCCCTGGAAGAAGGCGTGATGTCTGTTAAGCCTCACGACGACTCCCAGAAGGCCTGGGCTTTGGCCGGGACTACCCGTGCTCTGCTGAATAACATGGTAACCGGCGTAGCCGATGGGTTTGAGCGTAAGCTCCAGCTCCTGGGTGTTGGTTACCGAGCACAGGCTCAGGGCAAGGTGTTGAACCTTACCCTCGGGTTTTCCCACCCGGTGGCTTACGAGTTGCCTGAAGGGATTACCGTAGAAACCCCGAGCCAGACTGAAATTGTCATTAAGGGCATTGATAAGCAACTGGTTGGTCAGGTTGCAGCCAATGTTCGGGCCTTCCGTCCGCCTGAGCCCTATAAGGGTAAAGGGGTGCGCTATGCTGATGAGCAAGTGCGCCGTAAGGAAGCCAAGAAGAAATAATCGTCGAGATTGATGCCATGAAAGACAAAAAAGTTGCACGTCTACGCAGGGCCAAGCGCACTCGTCTGAAGATCCGCGAGTTGGGCGAAGTTCGTCTTTGCGTACATCGTACCCCGCGTCATATTTATGCGCAGGTAATCTCTGCGGCAGGCGACCAGGTACTGGCTTCTGCCAGTACAGTGGAGAAAGATTTGCGTGCTGACGCTACCGGCAACGCTGATGCAGCGACCAAAGTTGGTCAGATTATTGCTCAGCGTGCCAAAGAAGCGGGCATTGAGCGCGTAGCCTTTGACCGTTCTGGTTTTAAATATCACGGTCGCGTAAAGGCGCTGGCTGATGCCGCGCGTGAAAACGGGCTTGAATTCTAAGGGTGCTTGGTTATGGCGAAGGTTGATCCCAACGAAGGTCTGCAGGAAAAACTGGTTCAGGTAAACCGGGTTGCTAAAGTAGTAAAAGGCGGCCGTATTTTTGGTTTTACCGCGTTGACTGTAGTGGGTGACGGCAAGGGTAAAGTTGGCTTTGGTCGTGGCAAGGCGCGTGAAGTGCCTGCTGCTATCCAGAAAGCCCTGGAAGCTGCCCGCCGCAACATGATTCAGGTAGAGCTGAACGGCTCTACCATCCAGCACCCAATGAAGGCCCGTCACGGTGCCTCCAAGGTGTACATGCAGCCGGCCGATGAAGGTACCGGTGTGATTGCCGGCGGTGCCATGCGTGCCGTGCTGGAAGTCGCAGGCGTTCAGAACGTACTGGCCAAATGCTATGGCTCCACTAACCCGGTAAACGTGGTTCGGGCTACTTTCAATGGTCTGAAATCCATGGCTTCTCCGGAATCTGTGGCTGCCAAGCGTGGCAAGTCTGTTGAAGAGATTCTGAACTAAGCGCAGATAAGCGGAATCGATACGATGGCTGAAAAGATCAAGGTAAAGCTGGTTAAAAGCACCAACGGCCGGCTCGAAAAGCATAGGGCCTGCGTGCGTGGTCTCGGTCTGCGCCGTATTGGCCACACCGTTGAAGTTGAAGATACCCCGTCAGTGCGAGGCATGATTAACAAGGTCTCGTACCTGGTGCAGGTAGAGGGAGAATAAGTGATGCGTCTTAATGATTTGCATCCTGCTGAAGGTTCCCGTCCGGAAGGTAAGCGCGTAGGTCGCGGTATCGGTTCCGGCTTGGGCAAGACTGGTGGCCGTGGTCATAAAGGTCAGAAGTCTCGCTCCGGTGGTACCGTGAAGCCAGGTTTCGAAGGTGGTCAAATGCCGCTGCAGCGTCGTGTGCCGAAGTTCGGTTTCACGTCCAAGCTGGCAATGGGTACTGCTGAAGTCCGTCTTGCTGAGCTGGCAAAAGTGGAAGGTGACGTGATCGACCTGGCTTCTTTGAAAGCAGCCAACGTTGTTCGCCGTGACATGAAGCGGGCCAAGATTGTTCTGCAAGGTGAAATTGATCGTGCAGTGACCGTTCGTGGTGTGGCCATTTCCAAAGGCGCCCGTGAAGCGGTTGAAAAAGCTGGCGGTAAAGTCGAAGAGTAAGGCTGCGCTTTATGGCGAAGAATCGCGCTCAAACACTAAATGGCGGTGCGCCGAAAGCTGACGGTAACGCAATGCGTGAACTGTGGCGGCGGATCGGTTTTCTGTTGGGCGCCCTGGTGGTGTTCCGGGTCGGGGCGCATATCCCGGTCCCGGGCATGAACCCGGAAGCGTTGCAACAGATGTTCAACAATAACCGGGACACCATTCTTGGCCTGTTCAACATGTTCTCTGGTGGTTCACTGGAGCGCATGAGTATCTTTGCGTTGGGCATCATGCCCTACATTACAGCCAGCATCGTGATTCAGCTGATGACGGCTGTAGTGCCCACGCTTGAGCAGCTTCGTAAAGAGGGTGAGCAAGGGCGGCGCAAGATCACCCAGTACACCCGTTATCTGACGGTGGCGCTGGGTGCGATTCAGTCTTTCGGTATGGTGGCCGGCCTTAACAGCCAGGGCATTACGCTGCTGCCTGAAACAGCCAGTAGCATGCAAATTGCCAGCTTCTACTTTGTGGCAGTCAGCACCTTGGTAACGGGTACTGTCTTCCTGATGTGGCTGGGTGAACAGATTACCGAGCGCGGTATCGGCAATGGTATCTCCATGCTGATTTTCGCCTCCATCGTGTCCGGCCTGCCTGGTGCGGTGGCGCAGACGTTTGAATCTGCGCGTACCGGCGACCTCAGCCTGATCATGATGCTGTTTGTGTTCCTGGTCGCCATGGCCGTGATTTTCGGTGTGGTGTACGTGGAGCGCGGGCAACGCCGTATTACGGTAAACTATGCGCGCCGTCAGCAAGGGCGTCGTGTGTATGCAGCACAGCAGAGTCATCTGCCGCTGAAGGTGAACATGGCAGGGGTGATTCCTGCGATTTTTGCCAGCTCTATATTGCTGTTTCCGGCGTCCCTGACCCAGTGGTTCAGTGATTCCAATCCGGATTCATGGTGGGGCCAGGCATTGCGTAATGTCAGTGAAGCTCTGCTGCCGGGTACACCGCTGTATATTCTGCTGTTTACCCTGGCAATTGTGTTCTTTTGCTACTTTTATACAGCGCTGGTGTTCAATCCGAAGGATGTCGCTGACAACCTGAAGAAATCCGGCGCTTATATTCCGGGCATTCGCCCGGGCGAGCAGTCCGCTCGCTATATCGACACGGTGATGGGGCGTTTGACTCTGATCGGTGCGGTATACATGACGCTGGTGTGCTTACTGCCGCTGGGTCTGCAAGCTGTTGCCAATGTGCCCTTTTACCTGGGTGGCACCTCTCTGCTGATCGTTGTGGTAGTGGTAATGGACTTCTGGTCGCAGGTTAATTCGCACCTGACGTCCACCCAGTACGAGAAGTTGATGAAGAAATCCAACCTGAAAGGGTATGGTGGCACCGGTCTGGTGCGTTAACGAACGAGGCGAGTGCGATGAAAGTTCAGGCTTCTGTAAAGAAGATCTGCCGTAACTGCAAAGTGATCCGTCGTAAGGGGCGTGTCATGGTAATCTGCAGTGCCGAACCCCGGCACAAGCAGCGCCAGGGTTAAGGTTTAGTCTTCTTTTAAGTGTTTGGTTGAAATTCAGTCGGTGTAGCGCTAGACTCTGCCGCCTTTCGGCGCCTGTGAGCCTGGCGCCACCCGTTTTGTGAATCGGAGATATTCGGATGGCCCGTATTGCAGGCGTTAACATCCCGGAAAATAAGCACACGGTGATTTCTCTCACCTACATCTTCGGGATCGGTCGCACCCGCGCAGCATCAATCTGCGTAGCGACTGGTATTGAGCAGACCGCGAAAGTTCGCGAGCTGACCGGTGAGCAACTTGATGCCATTCGTGGCGAAGTTGCCAAGTTCTCTACCGAAGGTGACCTGCGCCGGGAAATCAACATGAACATTAAGCGTCTGATGGACCTCGGTTGCTACCGTGGTATTCGCCATCGTCGCGGCTTGCCGCTTCGCGGTCAGCGTACCAAGACCAATGCGCGCACCCGTAAAGGTCCGCGTAAACCGATTCGCAAATAAGCTGAATTAGACAGCGGCTGGATTTGGATAGGCATTATGGCTAAGTCAAAGAAAGATAGTGGCGCACGTCGTAAGAAGGTAACGCGCACCGTTGCGGACGGTATTGCGCACGTGCACGCTTCCTTCAACAACACCATCATCACCATCACTGATCGTCAGGGCAATGCGTTGTCCTGGGCGACCTCCGGTGGTGCTGGTTTCCGTGGTTCTCGTAAAAGCACTCCGTTTGCTGCCCAGGTGGCGGCTGAAAACGCGGGTAATGCTGCGAAGGACTACGGTCTGAAAAATCTTGAAGTGCGGGTGAAAGGCCCCGGTCCGGGTCGTGAATCTTCTATTCGCGCCCTGAACGGCTGCGGATACAAGATCACCCATATTGAGGACGTAACGCCGATTCCCCATAACGGTTGCCGTCCGCCTAAAAAGCGTCGCGTGTAACGGGAGTTAGAGCAAGATGGCAAGATACATCGGTCCCAAGTGCAAGCTTTCCCGTCGAGAAGGCACTGATCTGTTCCTGAAGAGCGGTATCCGCCCTCTGGAATCCAAGTGTAAAGCTGAGCAGGCTCCTGGCCAGGCTGCTGGTGCCAGCGGGCGTCGCCCGGCACGGCTGTCTGACTACGGTGTTCAGCTGCGCGAGAAGCAGAAAGTTCGTCGTACCTATGGTGTGCTGGAAAAGCAGTTCCGTAGCTACTACAAGAAAGCGGCCGCTTCCAAGGGCGCAACAGGCGAAGTCCTGCTGCAGCTTCTGGAAGGCCGTCTGGATAACGTGGTCTACCGCATGGGCTTTGGTTCTACCCGTTCCGAAGCACGTCAACTGGTTAGCCACCGTGCCATTCTGGTTAACGGCCAGTCTGTGAATGTTGCGTCTTACCAGGTGAAGCCTGGCGATCAGATCAACGTTCGCGAGAAGTCCAAGAACCAGCTGCGCGTGAAAAACGCTATGGAGCTCGCTCAGCAGCGCGGCTTTATGCCGTGGATTGAAGTTGATGACAAGAAGCTGGAAGGTACCTACAAGGCTAAGCCTGAGCGTATCGACCTGCCTGCCGAGATCAACGAAAATCTGATCGTCGAGCTGTACTCCAAGTAAGGACTGCCTGAGGGATCTCTATGACCGCCGTGAACGACTTTCTCACGCCCCGCTCGATCGCGGTCAACGCGATCAACCAGACCCACGCCAAAGTGGTTCTGGAACCGCTGGAGCGTGGTTTTGGCCACACTCTGGGGACTGCGCTGCGCCGCATCCTGATCTCCAGCATGCCCGGCTGTGCGATCACCGAAGTGGAGATCGACGGTGTGCAGCATGAATACTCTTCTATCGAAGGGGTTCAGGAAGATGTGATCAACATCCTGCTGAACCTGAAGGGCGTTGCCCTGCAGATGGAAGATCGCGAAGAAGCGACCCTCGAGCTGGTCAAGAAAGGCCCGGGCGCTGTAACCGCGAATGACATCCAGCGCGATCACAGCGTTGAGATTGTTAACCCGGATCACCTGATCTGCACCATCACCGGCGACACCGAACTGCGTGTGAAGCTGAAGGTTCAGAAAGGGCGTGGCTATGTTGCTGCGGATTCCCGTCAGTCTGAAGACGACGAGACTCGTGGTATTGGCCGTCTGCAGCTGGATGCCAGCTACAGCCCGGTTCGTCGCGTGGCCTATGTGGTTGAAGCGGCCCGTGTTGAGCAGCGTACTGACCTGGACAAACTGGTTATCGATCTGGAAACAGACGGAACCATTGATCCGGAAGAAGCGATTCGTCGTGCAGCAACGATTCTGCAGCAGCAGATTGCGGTGTTTGTAGACCTGGAGCAGGATGCCAAGCCTGAGCCGAAGCAGGAGCGTGAGGAAATCGATCCTATCCTGCTGCGTCCGGTGGATGATCTTGAGCTGACCGTTCGTTCCGCTAACTGTCTGAAAGCGGAAAACATCTACTACATCGGTGATCTGGTACAGCGTACCGAGGTTGAGCTGCTGAAAACCCCGAACCTGGGTAAGAAGTCGCTGACCGAGATCAAAGATGTACTGGCCTCTAAAGGTCTGTCACTGGGCATGCGTCTTGAGAACTGGCCACCGGTCAGCCTGCGGGATGATGACCGGCTGAACACCAAATTGCGCTAATTAGTTGTTGTGGACGCTGTGAAGCGCCCCTGAACATAGGAACAGAATCATGCGTCATCGCAAAAGCGGCAGAAAACTGAATCGGAACAGCTCTCATCGTCAGGCTATGTTCCGTAACATGGCTGTGTCTCTGCTCGAGCACGAAGCGATCAAGACTACTCTGCCGAAAGCAAAAGAGCTGCGTCGTGTGGCTGAACCGCTGATCACTCTGGCTAAGGAAGACTCCGTCGCTAACCGTCGTCTGGCTTTCGACCGTACCCGTTCAAAGGAAATGGTCGGTAAGCTGTTCAACGAACTGGGTCCTCGTTACCAGGAGCGTCCGGGTGGCTACATCCGCATTCTCAAGATGGGCTTCCGTGCGGGCGATAACGCACCGATGGCCTATGTTGAGCTGGTTGACCGTCCTGAACTGGTTGACGCTGACGAAGAGTAAGCGTTAATCGTTCCAGAAAAAACCGGGCCCTGTGCCCGGTTTTTTTGTGTCTGTTGCAAGTGTGAAAGCATCGGCTATGCTGGAGTTGTCATTAACGGGCACAGCGTATGGCGATCAACGGTTTTCACGCACACGTCTATTTCGACGAACACACCTTTTCCCAGGCAGCGGCGCTATGCCAAGCTGCCCATCAGCACTTTTCTGTGCCCATGGGGCATATGCACCGCAAGCCGGTGGGGCCGCACCCATGCTGGAGCTGTCAGCTGACCATCCCGCGCCGTTTGGCCGGGGAGGTTATTCCCTGGTTAATGGCTAGCCGAAACGGTTTAACGGTATTTGTGCATGGGCTCAGTGGTGACGATCTCCGTGATCATACGGAGTTGGTGATGTGGCTGGGTGAGAGTCAGCCGCTGGATTTGAGTATTTTTCAGTTCTCCGCCTGACAAGAGGCTGCCCCACGCTTTCCCTACTCTTGTGCGACCGTCCTGCCCCGGTAAATAACGGCCTTATGTGCCGAGCGTGAGCGCGTGGACGTTTGTCTGGCCGTTTCAGACGTTGGGTTGATCGTTTGTCCCCGGTAGCGTCGTACTGCAGGTGCGGGGGGTTGCTGCGGTTCCGGGTCGGCGCCTTCCAGGTTGAGTAGTGCTAGCCGAATTTCGCCGTACAGCCGTTGGAGCCCCTGAGAGCGGGTATGGCCGGCGAAGTGAGCCAGCTTGAAGCGCAGTTGTGGGTCGGTGAGGGAAAGGTTTTCGTCGAACTCGGCGCGGATCAAACGCCGACACTGATTGACCAGATTAACAATGTTGTACTGCATCAACCAACGGTGGTCCGGGGTGGATTCCATACTCGTACTCCTCGGCCTGTGTATAGCTTGATACAAAGCAGAAAGCGTGCCATCAATTCCGGCCCTGCTGGTGGTGATAATGCCCCGCCACAGGGCGGGCGGGGCAAAGTGTGGTGCGGCTGCGCTATGGTCGTGCGTGGGAGTGTGGGGCGCGGTGTTGTCGCAGGCAGTTGGCATAAAAGGTGGTGGTGGCGGGCCAGTCGGAAAAGACACCGATGACGCCCACCTGGCGAGCCAGTACATCCAGCAGCGTCAGGGTATCGCCGTCGTTATTGGTGGCGGAAGGGATGCTTTGGTAGTACCAGCCTCCGCCGTTGCCCAATGGCCCAGAGCGCTCCAGGGTCCAGGCAATCATATTCAGGCCGGCCTGCTGTGCGGAGCGGGCATAGGCGTTGGGGATGATACGGTTCTGGGCATCTGTAGTGACCAGCATCCATAGTGGCGGGGCGATGATGTTGACCCCGTAGCCTTTCAGCGTTGCCATGTCGGGTTGCCAGGTGCCGGGGTTTTGCGGGTCGAGTCCGCTGCTGTCCCGGCCGTCCAGATAGACCGCTTGACGGCCAAAGGCCGGTGTAGTCGATAACCAATAGCGAATATCTTCTAGGTTGAATGATTGAGGATAGACGCGGTGGGGGCTGACGCCGGCTTCTTGATAGTCACGGATCATTTGCCGTGCATAGTCCTGCTGGCTGTAGTCGCCCTGATAGGGCATGGGGATTTGAGGGGCCTTCAGTTCCGGGGTCATCTTGACTCCCAACTGGCGGAACAGGGCGATGCTTTCCTGGTGGCTGAGCAGAGTGCCGCGCTGGCGATAGAGCTCGGTGCGCCAGTCGGGTGAGCCATTCAGGTAGTCGTCAACGGTTGTGGCTTGAGGGTTGGCGCCATCCATTTTTCCTTTCAGGGTTTTGAATTGGGCTAGAGTGATGTCACTGGTGCAGCATTTCGCACTGGCGGCGTGTGTACCGTCAAAGGGGCTGAACGGTTCGCTGCACTGGCTGGCCAGTTCAGTTTCCAGGATGTTGGTGGTGGTATGGAGATCGCACTGTGAATGGCGGCAAACCAGCTCCTGGTCTTTGGTAAAAGTAACGTCACATTCCATAATCCCTGCGCCCATACGCGCTGCAGCTCGGTAGGACTCCTCGGTGTGTTCCGGGAATTGCAGTGGCGCGCCGCGGTGGCCGATGGAAAAGTCGCTTCGCCGCAGCGGGCGGCGCTCGGCGGCACAAGCCTGCAGGGCCTCTTTGACTGGCCCGGCATCCATATCAGAGACCAGGTAATAGGGGCGGGGGCCGAGCGATACGCTACTGCTGTGGGCCGCGGCGTGGTGAGGTGCGGCTTTGCGCCCGGCTTCGCCTGGTGTGTTGTGATCAGGCGCCTGAGCGGCACAGGCTGCAGCGGCTGCGCCTATGGCTAGCGCTGCGATGCAGCCTTTCAATGCGTCAATCCGTTTCATGACTCGCCTCCATGGTGGTGATTGAGAGTGAGTCTGAAGGCGAAATATGACGGGCTGGTGCGGGGCAGGCTGCGGCTGCGTGACAGGGCGAGGAAATGTGCTGTTCGTCACGGCGCAACTCCTGCGGCGGCCCTTTAATGAAGAGGCGGACAGGGGCTTGGCGTCCTTGCCGCCCGGTCGTCTGCTTAGCCGGTATCAGGCCTGCTGTACTATTTCAGCATGGGCTTGAGGAAGCGCCCGGTGTGGCTGCCTTTGACGTTGGCAACCTCTTCCGGGGTGCCTTCGGCGATGATTTCGCCGCCACCGTCACCGCCCTCTGGGCCCAGATCCACAATCCAGTCTGCGGTCTTGATCACGTCCAGGTTGTGTTCGATCACCACCACGGAGTTACCGTGGTCGGCCAGACGGTTAAGCACGTCCAGCAGGAGCTGGATGTCATGGAAATGCAGGCCGGTAGTGGGTTCGTCGAGGATGTACAAGGTGTTGCCAGTATCCCTGCGCGACAATTCCTTGGCCAGTTTGACTCGTTGCGCTTCGCCGCCGGATAGCGTGGTGGCTGCCTGGCCGAGTTTCACATAGCTGAGGCCCACATCCATGAGGGTCTGGAGTTTGCGTGCCAGCGACGGTACGGCATCGAAAAACGCGCGGGCATCTTCGATAGTCAGGTCGAGCACTTCGAAGATGTTTTTGCCCTTGTAGGTAATTTCCAGGGTTTCCCGGTTGTAGCGTCTGCCATCGCAGACTTCGCAGGGGACATAAATGTCGGGCAGGAAGTGCATCTCCACCTTGATAACCCCGTCACCCTGGCAGGCTTCGCAGCGCCCGCCTTTTACATTGAAGCTGAAACGGCCCGGCTTGTAGCCGCGCGCACGGGCTTCCTGGGTGCCCGCGAACAATTCCCGCACCGGGGTGAAAATACCGGTGTAGGTGGCCGGGTTGGAGCGCGGGGTGCGACCGATAGGGCTTTGATCGATATCCACCACCTTGTCGAAATGCTCAAGGCCGTCGATGGACTCATGGGGGCCAGCGGTCAGGGTGGTGGCCTTGTTGAGTTTGGTGGCTGCCAGCGGGTAGAGGGTGCTGTTGATCAGCGTGGACTTGCCAGAGCCGGATACGCCGGTGATGCAGGTCAGCAACCCGACCGGAATATTCAGCGGATGTCCTTTCAGGTTGTTGCCAGTGGCGCCGTGCAAGGTCAGCCAGCGATCGTCATTGTGTTGCCGGTGCTGGGCGGGAATGGCGATTTGCTTGCGGCCGGAGAGGTAGTCACCGGTGAGTGAAGCGGGGTTGTCCGCCACGTCCTGGGCGCTCCCCTGGGCGATAACCTCGCCGCCGTGGACGCCGGCCCCGGGGCCGATATCAATGACGTGATCGGCCAGACGGATAGCGTCTTCATCGTGCTCCACAACGAGCACCGTATTGCCCAGGTCCCGCAGGCGGGTGAGGGTGCTGAGCAGGCGTTCGTTGTCGCGCTGATGCAAGCCGATTGATGGCTCATCCAGCACATACATCACGCCCACCAGGCCGGCGCCGATCTGGCTGGCCAGGCGAATACGCTGGGCCTCGCCGCCAGAAAGGGTTTCTGCGCTGCGCTCCAGCGTCAGGTATTCCAGTCCCACGTTAACCAGAAACTGCAGGCGGTCACGGATTTCCTTGAGAATCTTGTCGGCGATTTCGCCTCTGCTGCCGGGCAGCGTGAGCTCGCTAAAGTAGGCGTGGGCCTTGCCCACCGCCAGACGCACCACTTCCGGCAGGGTAGTCTGTTCAATAAAGACATGGCGGGCGGCTTCGCGCAGGCGCGAGCCGTTGCAGCTGGGGCAGCTGGAGGTCGACATGTAGCTGAGCAGGTCTTCGCGTACCGCGTCGGATTCGGTTTCCCGGTAACGGCGCTCCATGTTGGGAATGATGCCTTCGAACGGATGGTTACGCTTGATGATGTCGCCGCGGTCATTCAAATAGCGAAACTCGATGCTTTCCTTGCCGGTGCCATGTAGTACTTTCTTGCGAACTTCTTTGGGCAGATCCTTGAAGGCGGCATCCATGTCGAAGCCAATGCTCTGGGACAGGGAATTGAGCATCTGGAAGTAATAGACGTTGCGTCGGTCCCAGCCACGGATAGCGCCTTCGGAGAGAGAAAGCTCGTCGGAATTGATGACCTTGCCTTCATCAAAGAACTGTTTCATGCCCAGGCCGTCACAGCTGGGGCAGGCACCGGCCGGGTTATTGAACGAGAAAAGGCGCGGTTCCAGCTCCGGGATTGAATAACCGCAGGTGGGGCAGGCGAACTTGGCGGAGAAAGTGGTTTCCTCGCCGTCGCCGTCCATGGGCGCGATCACGGCAATGTCGTCGGCCAGATTCAGGGCGGTCTCGAACGATTCCGCCAGGCGGTTCTGCAGGTCGTCGCGGACCTTGAAGCGATCCACCACCACTTCGATGGTGTGCTTCTTGTTCTTGTCCAGGTCCGGAGTGTCATCCATGTCGTAGATGCGGCCATCAATGCGTACCCGGATAAAGCCCTGGGCGCGTAGCTCCTCGAACAGATGAACGTGTTCGCCTTTCTTTTCGCGGATCACCGGGGCCAGCAGCATCAGCTTGCTGCCTTCTTCCATGGCCAGCACCTGATCCACCATCTGGCTAATGGTTTGCGCGGCCAGCGGGGCATCATGCTCGGGGCAGCGTGGCTCGCCGACCCGGGCGAACAGCAGGCGCAGATAGTCGTAGATTTCGGTGATGGTGCCCACGGTGGAGCGCGGGTTGTGGCTGGTGGACTTCTGCTCAATGGAAATGGCGGGGCTCAGCCCTTCGATGTGGTCCACATCGGGCTTTTCCATCATCGACAGGAACTGGCGGGCGTAGGTGGACAGCGATTCCACATAACGGCGCTGGCCTTCCGCGTACAGGGTGTCGAACGCCAGAGAGGATTTGCCGGAACCGGACAGGCCGGTGATCACCACCAGCTTGTCCCGGGGTATATCCAGGTCCACGTTCTTCAGGTTATGGGTGCGTGCGCCACGAACCAGAATGGTATCCATCTACTGCCCCTGAGTACTGTCAAAATGAACAGGGCAGTATAAGGGACGCTGGACGCCCGACGCCAGACGCAGGATGCGAAAAGCCGGCGTCAGGCATTTGGCGTCTTGCGTCAGGCGTGGTTACAGATTTTCCTGGGCCCAGTTCACCGCTTGCAGGCGGTTGGAAGCGTTGATTTTCTTGAAGATATTGTAGATGTGGGTCTTGATGGTGTGCGGGCTCAGGTTCAGGCTGCTGGCGATTTCCGAGTTCTTGGCGCCGGTGGCCATGACTTTCAGCACTTCCACTTCCCGGTCTGTCAGGCTGACTTCGCTGCGTGAGAAGGTCTTGTTGAAGGTTCGGCTCTTCATCAAGTAGGTCTGCAATACGGCGCGCGGGAACCACAGCTCGCCGTCGAAAATGGCCTTGATACCTTTGCTGAGCAGGGCTTGGGGGCAATCGTGCTGAAAACCGCCGTTGACCATGGGAAGCCCGGCCAGTTTGGAGAGTGACTCATCGCTGTCCACGTTGAAAACGGCGATCAGAACATCGCTTTCCACTTCCTGGTCGGCTTCCAGCAAGTGGGCGATGACTTCATTCACGTCCACTGAGTGGTAGTCCACCAGAAACAGGTTTTGGTTCTGTTCGCGCAGGATCTCGGTGGTGATATCCAGAGCGGTGGGAATGCTTTTGGCTGCCACGTCTTCCTTGACGAGAAATTCTGTAAGCAGGGCGTTTTGCAGCTGTTGGCTGCCGACCACGTAAACTTGCTGGGTATGTTCTTGGCTATTCATTGGCCCCGTCCGTGATTACTCAGGCAAACACCTAAGAAAAAAAACTGATCAGCCTGTCAATTTATCACCGCTTTGGCGGGGGTTCAATTTGATGCACTCGAGTTTTACCGATTTCACGATCGGAGGTTGTGGGCCGGCTCTTCGGGGCACTGGTTCTGACGGGGCCGGAATCTGCTACACTGCGTGCCCTTTTGTATCGGCCGGGGTTGCGGCAGCTGTATGCTGCGGTGCAGCGGCCTCTCCGGGTTAGGAGCGATCACGGTTCATGACGGCATCATCTTCCCATGCCCTGCAGCGGACAGAACTGAAAACCACGGGTTATCTGGCAACCATTTTCGCGTTGCGGATGTTTGGTTTGTTCATGATCCTGCCGATTTTTGCAGTCTACGGGCAGGCCCTTGAAGGGGCTTCCCCGCTTTTGATCGGTACGGCCATTGGCGCCTATGGCCTGATGCAGGCGCTGCTGCAGATTCCTTTTGGCATGCTGTCGGACCGTTTTGGTCGTCGCCCGTTGCTATTGATTGGCCTGTTGCTGTTTATTGCCGGTGGCGCAGTGGCGGCCATGAGTGACCATATTTACGGAGTGATTGCGGGGCGGGCGCTGCAGGGAGCCGGGGCCATCGCCAGCGTGATCATGGCGTTGATTGGTGATGTGGTGACGGAAAAGCACCGTACCCGGGCCATGGCGCTGATTGGCATGTCCGTGGGCGGCTCTTTTGTTCTGGCACTGATTCTGGGCCCCTTGCTGGCGGGATGGTTGGGTTTGTCCGGCCTGTTCTGGATGACCTCGGTGCTGGGGGGCTTTGCCTTGCTGGTTGCTTTTGTGGTGCCGGCTCCGAAAGCCTTGCAGGGTGAGGCATTGCCCGCGTCGGAACGTTTCCGCCGAGTATTGGGCAGTAAGACATTGCTGCGTTTTGATGTGGGTATTTTCAGCCTGCATCTGATCATGACCGCATCCTTTGTGGTGGTGCCTGCCCTGCTTAGCGATCGCCTGGGGCTGACGCTGCAAAGCCACAGCTTGCTGTATCTGGCGGTGCTGGTGGCAGGGTTCTTGGCCATGGTGCCGTTGATTATCCGGGCGGAGCGCCGCGGAGCGGTGCCCATGAAACGTCTGGCGGTGGTATTGCTGGCAGTTTCCCAGTTGTTGCTGGCGCTGGCCGGCGCGCAATTGTGGCATTTTGTCCTGGCCTTGCTGGTTTTCTTTACGGCTTTTAACCTGCTGGAAGCCTTGTTGCCCTCGCTGGTGGGGCGCGCTGCGCCTGCCGGCACCCGCGGAACAGCCATGGGGGTGTACTCCACCAGCCAGTTTTTGGGCGTGTTTGTCGGCGGGCAAATGGGGGGCGCGCTGTATCAATGGGTGGGCGCGGAAGCCGTTTTTTATGGCTGCGGGTCACTGGCGCTGGTCTGGTTGCTGGTGCTGGTGGGCATGAAAGAACTGCCCAAGCTGGATAACCGGGTTCTGTCGTTGTCCCCCGGGCAGGACTGGCAGGCCCTGACTGAGCGGCTGAAATCCGTGCCCGGGGTGGTAGAAACAGTGATTGTAGAAGAGCAGGCCCTGGCTCTGCTGAAGGTGGATGCTGGCCAGTTGGATGAGCAACAGTTACAGGGTGTCGCCGGAGCCGGACAAAGCTGACACAATGGACAGCTTGATTGAGTTTGTCGTCCAGCGGCGATGACGAGAAGATAGACAGTAGTCAGACCATAAGAAGTCACGGAGAGAAACATGGCGCGCGGCGTTAACAAGGTAATTTTGATCGGTAACCTGGGGGCGGATCCGGAAACCCGCTTTATGCCCAGCGGTGGCGCTGTCACGAATGTGCGGCTGGCCACCAGTGAAAGCTGGAAAGACCGTCAGAGCGGCCAGATGCAGGAACGCACCGAATGGCACCGGGTGGTGTTTTTCAACAAGCTGGGCGAGATTGCTGGCGAGTACCTGAAAAAAGGCTCCAAGGTGTACATCGAAGGCTCCATCCGTACCCGCAAGTGGCAGGGGCAGGACGGCCAGGATCGTTACACTACCGAAATCGTGGCCAACGAGATGCAGATGCTGGATGGGCGCGGTGATGGCGGCGGCCAGGGCGGCGGGTATACCCAGTCTTCCCCGGCTCAGGGCAATCAGGGTGGCTACGGTAATGATAGCCAGTCCGGAGGCAGCCAGCCGGCGCAGAACCAGAATAGCAACCAGGGCGGCGGTTTCAGCGGCCCGGCGGATGACTTCGACGACGACATCCCGTTCTGATCGGTAGACAGGAAACCGGCTCCGTTATGCCACGAAAAATAACACTGGCGCTGCTTTTCAGCGTCAGCCTGCTACTGTTCCTGCTGCTGCTGATGCCGGCAGCCGTATTGGTGGAGCGCGTCCCGGCCCTGCGGCCTGGCGGTGCACCGCTGGTCATTACTAACCCGCAGGGGCTCTGGTGGGACGGGCAGGCGAACTGGCAATGGCAGCGCCGCCAGGGAACAGTGCAGTGGGCGCTGGACTGGCACGGGCTGGTGCCAGGCCTGGCACTGAAGACCCGCAGTGATGATGACGCCGCGCGCCTGTCCGGTTGGCTGGGTGCAGATTGGGGTGACTGGCAATTGCAGCAGGCCCGGCTTTCGTTGCCGGTGGCGCTGGTAGCTGACCATATTCCCCAGGGCAGTGCAGACGGGCGTGTGGACGCGACCCTGATGCAGATTACCTTTGGTGATGCCAAGATCAAGGCATTGCAGGGCACGTTGCAGTACGGCGGCGGCACGGTCAGCTGGGGCCGCAATGGCTCCGCAACGGTACCGGTGCTGCAGGGCCGTTTAAGCATGGAAAATACGCAGCCGACATTGCAAGTGGTGGGGCCGGAGAGTGAGGCGCTGGTGGATGCCCGGCTGGCAGATGGGCGCTTCGAACTGGAAGTGCGGCGTGCCTGGCCCATGCTGTTGGGTGTGAGCCAGGGAGGTAATCCGGAGGATGTGGTATTCCAGATGTCGCAACCTTTTGCTCTGCCGGGTGGTCAGTAACACTATATTGCAATAATAAGCCGTAGAATCCGGTAGGTTGTAGCCTTTGCCATATCGGTAATCGGTAAAACGATAAAGGAAGTCGCAGGACAGTTATGTCGCAACTGGCGAGTTGGGGAAAGCAGCAGCAATGGGGCGCACCGCTTCGGTGGGTGATCTCTGTATTGCTGGTGGTCGTGCTGGCCTATGTGTTGGCGCAGACCGTGTGGCTATTGTGGTATGGCCCCAGTGAGCCCGTGCCGGCGAATACCCGGACGCGCCTGGAGGTCTCCTCTTCTGGCGATGCTCCGACCCTCTCCCAAGCCCAGATCGATAACTGGCAACTGTTCGGTAACTATGAGCCCGTGGCCAGCACCGGCAATGACAAGCCCACCGACGCCCCCGATACCCGCCTGCGCCTGGAGCTGCTGGGGGTCTTCCAGAATGCCGATACCAAGCGCGCCACGGCGATTATTGCCGAGAAAGGCAAAGAGGGTGAGCTGTACCATATCGGTGACAGTATTCCCGGTAACGCTAAACTGGAAGAAGTGTACCCCGACCGGGTGATCCTGCGCCGGGCGGGCCGACTGGAAACGCTGCGCTGGAGTGACAATGCCTTGGGCGGTGTGACTGAAGTGACGCGTGATCCTGCACCCCGACCGGCGCCCACGGCACCTGCCGGCAATGAGGGCGGGGCGGCCGATCTGGCACGCCAGCGTACCACTATTATTGGTCAGCTGGGGCTGGAGCCTGTCACTGAGGGTGGCAGCGCCGGTTACCGGTTGGGCAAACGTGCTCCAAAACAATTGCTTGCGCAGGTTGGCCTGCAAAGCGATGACGTAATTCTCTCGGTTAACGGACACCCGCTGGGAACAGAAAGCAACGACATGGCGGCTCTGCGTTCGTATCAGGACACCCAGCAGGCATCCATCGTGGTGCAACGGGGTGACCAGCAATTTACCGTGAACTATCCGCCTTAGTGAGTGGTTTTATGACGCCTTTTTTCAGAACGTCTCTATCAAGAATAATATTGCTGTTGGCACTGTCGGCCGTCATGGTGACGGCTCATGCGCGGACCACCAATGAAGTGCAGGCCAGTGACGACGGCAAGAGCTGGACGGTGAATATCCGCAACGCGGACATTCAGGCGTTTATCAGCCAGGTGGCTGACATGACCGGCAAGAATTTCGTGGTGGACCCCCGGGTACGGGCCCGGGATGTGACGGTGGTGTCCACCAAGTCACTCACCTCCAGCGAAGTCTATGAGCTGTTCCTGTCCGTGCTTCAGGTGCACGGTTACGCGGCGGTGCCGGCCGGCGACATCATCAAGATTGTGCCCAACACCACGGCCAAGCAGAGCAATCTGCCGCTGGTAGGCAAGAATGCAGCCGGTGGAGAAGAGTTGGTGACCCGGGTGATTCCGGTGGAAAACTCGCCGGTGGAAGAGTTGGTGCCAGTACTGCGCCCGTTGGTGCCCCAGTACGGCCATCTGGCGGCGGTGGGGTCTGCCAATGCGCTGATCATCAGTGATCACATGGACAACATCCGTCGCATGGAAGCGATTATTGCCAGCCTGGATAGTGCGGAATCCGAAGACGTTCAGGTGATCAAGCTCAAGTATGCCTTCGCTGGTGACATGGTGAAGATGCTCGAAAGCCTGACGCCACAGACCGGTGGCCGCCGTGGTAAAACGCCGGAAGGTGGCGTTACGGTGGTGGCGGATGAGCGCACCAACCGGTTGATCATCAAAGGTGACCGGGTCACCCGCCAGCGCATGGTGCAGATGGTGAACAGCCTGGACACCGAAGAAAGCGACAATGGCGGTGTACAGGTAATACGTCTTAGCCATGGTGATGCCAAGACCCTGGCCGAATTGCTCAAGAACTTTGCTGACGGTGCCTCGGTGACCAAGGCCGGAGGTGACGGCAAGGCCGTCACAAGCACGGTATCGAACAACAGCAAGGTATCCATCCAGGCAGACGAATCGCTCAATGCCCTGGTGATCCGGGCTGAACCGGCAATGATGAAAGAGCTGCAATCGGTGATCAGCCAGCTGGATGTGCGTCGGGCGCAGATCCTGATTGAAGCGGCGATTGTGGAAATTTCCGGGGAGCAGGGCAAGAACCTGGGCTTTCAGTATGTGGCCGGCAGCGATGATAGCGGTGTGGGCGCAGTGAATTTTGGCGGTAACGGGCTAAGCATCAACTCTGTACTGCAGGCTGTGGCCACAGATGATCCTTCCAGTCTGAGTCTGGGGGATGGCATTACCGCCGGGCTTGGCGAAACCGATTCCAATGGTGACTTGAAGTGGGGGGCGTTGATTCAGGCGCTGTCCACATCATCGGATGTGAACCTGTTGTCCACGCCCAGTATCCTGACCCTGGACAACGAAGAGGCGTCCATCGTGGTGGGGGAAAACGTGCCTTTCGTGACCGGGCAAAGCACCAACACCGGCTCCGGGGTGTCTAATCCGTTTACCACCATTCAGCGGGAAGACGTGGGTCTGACTCTCAAGGTCACCCCCCATGTGGCGGGCTTGTCCACCATTCGCCTGGAGCTGGAGCAGGAAAACTCGGCGGTGAAAGATTCCGCCGGCGATGCAGTGGATATCGTTACAACCACCCGCAAGCTGCAAAGCACGGTGTTGGCTGATGACGGTGAAACCATCGCGTTGGGTGGCCTGATCAAGGACGATATTCGCGTTACGGTGCGCAAGGTGCCGTTGCTGGGGGATATTCCGCTGTTGGGCTTCCTGTTCCGCTCTACCAGCAAGGATCGGGTGAAGAGTAACCTGATGGTGTTCCTGAAGCCGACCATTCTGGCCAATAATGATCGCCTGGTGAAAATGAGCCAGGAAAAGTATATGGGTCTGACAGCCCTGCAGTTCCGTCTTAACAAAGAAGGCGAGCTGGAGCAGGTGGAGAAAAACCCGATTCCGCAGACGCTGGATCATATTTTTGAAGGGCGTGCACCAGTGCCGCAGGATTTCCGTGATGCCTACTTCAAGGAGCAGGATGCGCCGATTCCGGCCACTGAAAAAGAGGCTAAGGATAAAGAGCCGCGCCATGTGCCCGGTGTCGATCTCAAGGCGGCGAGTGAGCCCGATATTTGATATTTACGGGGCTTGGTTGTCGGCATAAAAAAACGCGCTACGGCGCGTTTTTTTATAGGCTTGAATATGTGATGGGGAAGAGCTGGCGAATATCTTGGTAGCAGAATCAGATCAGGATTGCTGAAGGCTACGCAGGTTGGTCAGTACACGTTTGCTGCGTTCCAGTTTCTTGTTGAGTTCTTCATTGTCCGGGTACAGCGGCGCGACCTGCTTCCATATTCGGTAGGCCTCGCGGTACTGGCCTCGGGCATAGAGGGCCTCCCCGGTGTTCATCTCTTCTGCAAACCGGCGGCGGCACCATTGCTCGAGCTGTTTGCGATGGCTGGCCAGAGCCGGGTTGCCCGGGTGTCGGTTCAGGAAGGCGCGGGCGGCGAGCAGCGATTGCAGCTGGCCGTTGCGCTGGTAACGGCTCATCCGTTGTTCTGCTTCGGTTTGCAGGGCCAGGTTGCGCTTGGCGCGGGCGCGCTGTTCTTCGTTGTTCAGCACTTGCTGGGCCTGGGCCAATACCGGAGATGGTTCGGTCTGGGGGGCCAGCTGATGGGCAGAGCGCAGCAAGTCGCGGGCCAGCATCCACTGTTCCCGTTCACCAAAATATTCGCCGAGCGTGGTCAGGTCCAGGATCAGCTGCTGGCGTTCCTCGGCCAGGGTCTGACGTTCTTGCTTGGCGTCGACCGCGTGAAAGTTGGCCAGTTGCTGTTCCAGCCTGTCGTTGGCCAGCATGGCAGTCGCCTGGGCCTGGCGTCTCTCTGCCAGTAGCTGGTTCAGCTGGCGCTCTTCCAAAGTCGTCAGGGCGGCGCTCAATTCATCCATGGCCGCCGGGTTCAACACCTTGTCGCGGTTATCGTCCAGCAGCCTGAAGGCGTCCTCCCACTGCTGTTTCCTGCCCAGTTCCTGTGCCTGCTGAATGATGTGCTGGCGGTAGGCCTTGCTGGCCTGGCGAATACCGGGGTATTGCTCCTGCAGGGCGGGGTATTCCGGGTGCCTGGGTTTGGTCTGTTCAATAATGGCTGCCGCCCGGGCGTAGTCGTGCTGCTCCAGGGCGGCGCTGATATCGCTTTCCGGGTGGGGGTTGCCGAAGGTTGCACAGCCAGCCAGTACCGTGGCCAGGGTCAGGCTACTCGCCTTGTACACGTTGATGCTCCGTGTTCAGTTTTGCCAGAAACTGGGCAATACGTTGTTCCATCAGGGTTTCCGACAGGGCATGAACACCGTCAATGCGGTGAGTGCTGACCGGTTCGGCCTTGCCGCGAATGCGCATGGCGCCGAATTCCGTGGCGCGCACCCGGGAAGCAATGTTGGGGTTGGACAGGAGGGGGGCGGCAGCAATGATCTCGTTGCCGCCAGCCATGTTCGACAGTCGCGAAGCCAGGTTAACCGCATCGCCAACCACGGTGTACTGCATGCGATCACGCGAACCCAGGTTGCCGGCCAGCATGTCGCCGGAATTGATGCCGATGCGGAACGCCACCGTGGTTTCGCCACGGGCGTTGCGGTATTCATTAAGCCGTTCCACCAGCCGCTGGATCATCACCGCACAACACAAGCCGTGGAACAGGTGCTCGTCATCTTTCTCCGGTACGCCAAAGACAATCATGGCGCAATCGCCCATGTATTTGTCGATGGTGCCTCGGTAAAAGCTGGTGGCGGTGGTGATAGCATCAAAGTAGACGTTGAGCATGTCGGCAATGGCATCCGGGGCCAGATTCTCGGACAGCCGGGTAAAGCCGACAATATCCGCGAAGACCACGGTGGCGGAAACGTCGCGGCCACCTAGCTGCACTTGATCCAGGTCAGCCATCATGTTGCGGGCCACAGAGGGGCTGACGAAACGTTGTAGCACCCGTTCCACCTGGTCTTTTTCCAGCATGCCGTGAGCCATGGTGTTGTAGGCCTCGATCAGGCCGCCGATTTCATCGTTACGGCGGTCCTGAATGCGATAGTTCAAATCGCCTTTGCGCATGGCGCTGGTGGCGGCCAGCAGATCATGAATGGGCTGGGCGAGCCGGCGGCTGATCAGGAAGGCAACGATAATGGCAATCACGCTCATGATCAGAGTGGCAGTCACCATGGTGTCCTGCACGGCCTGACGGGCCGCCATGATCGGGCGATCAGACAGGGAGATGGCAGTGTGCCCGGCCACTGCATCGCTGATCTTGATGGGGGCGTAGTAGGTGGTGACCGGCTCGTCTTCCAGGCTCCAGCGCTTTACCTGCTCGTGCAGTGGGCTGGCGGCCAGCGGCAGAATGCCGGCCTTGTCGATCAGGTTGCCGTCCCGGCCGAACAAGGCGGCGCCGCGAACACTGTCGCTGCGGCTCAGGTTGTTGAGCTGAACTTTGAGAAAGAAGGTGTCGTCAGCGAGCAGGGGTTCGCGGGCGGTGTTCGCCAGCTGCTGGGCAATGGCGGTGCCGAAGCTGTCGGCCTGGTCGCGCATGCGGCTGAGCTGATTATTGAGCAGCAGGGTGCCAAGGATGGTCATGCCGCAGAGGATCAGCAAAGAGATGGACAGCCCCAGTTTCCAGGCCACCGGGAAATACGCAGGCACATAGGGAGCCAGCCACTCGCCGAGGCGGGTGCGTGGGGGGCTGGATTGTTCAGGTCCCTTTGGCGTATTCACGTTGCATCCCTGGTGTTGCTGTGGGGGTGGATCTCCGTGTTTCTGTCAGCAAGCAGGTTGGCGCAGACCGGAACCCGTGGGCTTCGGTCTGTGCTTGTCAGCGGCAGTTCTTGCTGTCAAATTCAGGCATGTGTCTTATGCCAACAATAGCATTTTCGTCGTGCCGGGTAAGTAGCCGTCTGACTGTTTATTGCCCGGCCCTGAATTAGGATATGAGTATGGCGTTTACGCGAGAGCGGCAGGTCCCCGCGAATGGGCTGGATTTCTTTGTGGCGGAGGCCGGTGAGGCCGGCGCCCCGCTGGTGCTGTGCCTGCATGGGTTCCCCGAATGCTGGGCATCCTGGCGATACCAACTGCCGGTGTTGGCGCAATCTGGTTATTACGCGGTGGCGCCGGATCTGCGGGGGTATGGCTTTACCGGTGGCCCCAAAGAGGTAGATGCCTACCGGCAGAGTGTGCTGGTCGAGGATGTGATGGCGCTGATTCAGGCGCTGGGTTATGAAAGCGCTATCTTGATGGGGCATGACTGGGGATGCGGTCTGGCCTGGCAGGTCGCACGGCAACATCCGGAAGCTATCAAGGCGGTGATTGGTATGTCGGTGCCCTATGGTGGGCCGGCTCCGGAGCCGCCCACTGCGGCCATGCGCAAACTGTTTGAAGACCGTTTTTTCTACATGCTCTACTTCCAGCAGCCGGCCTTGCCGGAGCAGGAGCTGGAAGCCGATGTGGCCCATAGCTTGCGATGTATCTTCCATGGTTTGTCGGCGGATGGCATTGCGGATTTCAATGTGAAGCCGGATGACACCGGTTTCCTTCAATCTATGCCGGTGCCGGAGGCTCAGCCGCGCTGGATGCGCGAGGAAGATCTGGCTTATTACGTGGAACGTTTTGAGCACAGTGGCTTTACCGGGCCAATCAACTGGTACCGTGGCATGGATGCGTCCTGGCAAGAAAGTCGTGACGACAGCAACTGGCAGATCACGATGCCGACCTTGTTTATCGGGGGGTTGCAGGACCCGGTAATCATGTTTGGCCAGAAAGCGCTGCAGCGCATGCCAGATTATATTCCGGACCTGCGCACCGTGATGCTGGATCAGTGCGGTCACTGGATCCAGATGGAGCAGGCGGCCGAAGTGAATCGGGAAATCCTGGCGTTCCTGGAGGAGATTCAGGTCGATGGGGAATAGCGTCAGCAATTTTGACAAGGTGGGAGCGTTTCATCGGGCCTTTTCCTTGCCGGTGGAACCGACGCCGATGGTGCCAGACGATGCCACTGTGCGTTTGCGGCTGGCCCTGTTGCTGGAGGAGTTTCATGAGCTGGCCGAAGCGACCTGCCAGGAGGCCAACGAGAATCAGCAGGCGTTTCTAGCGACTCTGGCCAAGGCCCGCGAGCAGCTGGAAACGCTGGACGATTTTCGGGTGGACCTGGTGGAGGTGGCGGATGCGCTCACCGATATCAACTATGTCACCTACGGCGCCGGGCACACCTTTGGTATCGACCTGAATGCCTGCTGCGAAGAAGTGCATCGCAGCAATATGAGCAAGCTGGGCGCTGATGGCAAGCCGGTGAAGGATGCACGCGGCAAGGTATTAAAGGGGCCTGATTATTCGCCGCCGGAACTGAAGGCGGTATTGGCGGCGCAGGACGAAGGTGGCGTGCGCAACGATCCGTAATCCTGATCCATATCAAGGCGAGGTGGGGGCATGCGCGGCACTATGGCTGCGGGATTTGATCCCGCTGCGTATGCTTCCGGTTGTCTCCGGAAACAGTTAAGGCCCCGTTTTCGGGGCCTTTTTTTTGCTGTTCTGCGGTCGCAACACGCTTCACGCAGCACGCTGTGATGCCAGGTGCGTGTCGCGTGAAGCGTCTCCCTTTACCAATGGATCCCTTTGAACAACCGTGAGAAAGCGGCCTGTTCGCGGCGAATCTTCTTCGGTGTCCCTTCTTTGCCCCCCAGGGCGGCAGAGGAATCAGAGAATAGTTTGTACCCGGTATTCATGATGGTTTCGGTGACCCTGGGGGTGATGAAGTGCATCACCTGCCCCATGACACCAAGATTGGTGGCGATGCGTTTGGGTTGACGCACAATGGCGTCGCAGATCATGTCCGCCGCCTGGGTGGGGCTGATGGTTGGCACGTGGTTGTAGATCTTGGTGGGCGCGATCATCGGTGTGCGCACCAGCGGCATGTTGATAGTAGTAAAACGAATTCCCTCGTGGGCCAGCTCGCTGGCGGCGCAACGGGTGAATGCATCCAGTGCGGCTTTGGACGCCACGTAGGCGGAAAAGCGGGGCGCATTGGTGAGCACGCCGATGCTGGAAATATTGATCACGTGGCCGCTGCCATTCTCGATCATGCTGGGCATCAGTTGCATGATCAGCCGTAGGGCGCCGAAGTAATTGAGCTGCATGGTGCGTTCGTAATCGTGGAAACGGTCAAACGCATGCACCACGGAACGGCGAATGGAGCGCCCGGCGTTGTTCACCAGAATATCCACATGGCCATGGTCGGCAAGAACCTGTTGAACCAGGTTGTCCACGTCGGTCAGGTCGGAGACATCACAGCTATAGGCCTGTGCGGTGCCGCCCAGCTGGTCGATCTCGTGCAGGGTTTCTTCCAGTTTTTCGGCAGTACGGGCAATAACCAGTACTGTGGCGCCGGCGCGAGCCAGCTTCAGCGCGCTGGCCTTGCCGATACCGGAGGTGGCACCGGTGACCATGACGACTTTGCCTTCCACCCGTTCGGGCAAGGTGGGTAGCGGTTGCAGTTCATCCTTGCGCTCGCCGCGGTCCGGGTCCAGGTGGTTTTCCCAGAAATCCCACAGTTGCTGGATATAACTTTCCAGCTCGGGCGCCGCGATGCCGGTGCCTTCCAGGGCTGCTTTGGCGCGGCTGTTATCGTACTCGGTGGGGAAGGTGAGGAACTTCATGGCCGAGGGCGGAATGTCCAGGTTGTCCAGGGCGGCATTGACCAGCAGGTTGGGGGTCATGGCACTGACGCCTTTGCGAACAAAGCCGGGCACGACGTCGAATAGCCGGTTTTCCAGCTTCAGGGCCATGCGCGGGGCCTGGGCTGCACCGGCGATAATGTCCATGATTTCGCCCAGGCTGTAGCTGCGGTCTGCGGTCAGGTGGAAGCATTGGCCGTCGTGGTCAGCCTGGTGGGCAATGTGATCCAGGGCATCCGCCACGAAATCCACCGGCACCACGTTGAAGTGGCCGCCCTCCACACCGATCAGAGGCACCCAGTTGGGCAGCACGTCTTTCAGCTTCTGGATGAACTTGAACAGGTAGTAGGGACCGTCCACCTTGTCCATGGCGCCGGTTTCGGAGTGGCCGACGACCATGGCAGGGCGGTAGATACGCCAGGGGATTTTGCTTTCCTGGCGCACCAGCGCTTCGGATTCGTGCTTGGTCAGCAGGTAGGCGTCATCCAGCCCGGTGGCTTCCTCGAACATGTCTTCGCTAAAGGTGCCGTCGTAAAGGCCGGCGGCGGCGATGGAAGAGACATGATGAAAGTGACCGGCCTGAATTTTTTCAGCCAGTTTCAGCGTTTGTCGCGTGCCTTCGATGTTGGTGTAGCGCTGGGTGTTTTCATCGGCGGTGAGATCATAAATGGCGGCCAGATGGAAGAAATGATCGATTTGTCCGTTCAGGTCATCCTGATCACGCTTGCTCACGCCCAGCAGCTTTTCGTTGATGTCGCCATGAATGGCCACCAAACGGTCGGCATCCACACCAAGCCGGCTGCGAAGGGCATCCAGCTTGTACTCGGAGCCACAGCGAACCAGGGCAAAAACACGCGCATCGTCGCGTTTCAACAGGCGGCCAACCAGAAAACGGCCGATAAACCCGGTGGCACCGGTAACGAAATAGTTCATTGCTTTCCCCTTGTGCTTCCTTGCTGCCTGCTCGGGCAGGCAGGTTGTGTTGTAGCGCTGTCTGATCATGCGCCGTGATCAGGCCGTGTGCCAAATCTTCAGCCTTACATTTGTAAGGTGAATTCTCTTCCAGCTAACAAGTGTTTGTCAAAGATTGTTTTGTAACCGCTGTTCTGTTGCGCTATGGCCGTCGTTTATGGGATTATTTAACTAACATTCGTTAGTGATACTGTTATGGCTGAAACAGCGCGACAACGCCAGAAACGGCAAACCCGGGAGCGGATTCTGGAATCCGCCCGACATTTGATGGCGGGGGGGCGTGGCCTGGACAGCCTGGGCCTGCGAGAGGTGGCCCGGGAAGCCAGTCTGGCAGCCACGTCCCTGTATAACCATTTCCCGGATATGGAAGCGCTGGGGCTAGCGCTGATTGACTCCTGTTGTTTTCGGTTGCGCTCTGCCATGGAATACGAGCGGCGCAGCATGATCGAGATCGGTGCGGCCCAGGCAGTGCAGGAGCTGGTCGGACGGTTTTCCCGTTACATCGCAGAGAACGGCAATGATTTTCGCCTGCTGGTGCAGCAGCGTCTGGGTAGCCATGACCGCTACCGGTTGAGAATTCAGCGCGAATTACAGTTGCTGGTGGACGAGCTGGCCGAAGACGTGCGACAGGCCGTGGCCAGCCAGGGGCGTGCCCAGGTGCCAGCGGAACAGGAAGCGCAAGCGGCCATTGCGATCATGTTCGGCGCCGGCATTTCCATGCTAGATAGCAGCCCTGCTGCACGCCGTGTGCTGGCCGATCATGCCTGCCTGCAGCTGGAAATGATGGCATTGGGCGGCAGGCAGATGGCAGTAGGTAATCGGCTATGAAATGGCGGTTTGTGACGTGATTCGTGGGTTTGTGCCGCAAAATGCACTAAAAAGGGTCGCTAACTCAGCAACGTTAATACCGCAACGTTGCCGCCGATTGCCACAGGAGGTGGCGATGCCTTTCGATCCCAAGGACCCGTACGACGCCGCTGCACTGTATGACATGTGGCTCAATTGCAGCCGTTGTCCTGCCACCTTTGATTTTGAACCCGGTGGTGAAGTAAATCTGGATTATTACCACCGTATCGGTCAGCAGGCTCGGCTTGATAAGTGGGCGGTGCTGCCGGCCCGCAATCACGGTGATGAACTGGTGTTCAACGTGCTTTGTCCTGACTGTGCCCGGCGCTTTGGGGTGGATGGCTGCGACGGCCGCATGGAGCTGGCGGCACCGGTGATTGATCAAATCTGCCAGGCCATGCGTGACGCGTCCGAACAAGCGGCCTGATCGCTACGGTCATCGTGTCTGTCCTCTTGCCCCGGTAGACTCGGAGCGAGTTTTGACAGGAGCCCCTGATGACCGCCCACGATATTTCCCTGGCTGATGCCATGATCCAGCGCCGCTCGGTACGCGGCTTTACCGATAAACCGGTGCCCAGCGAGGTGCTGGACGCGGTATTCTCACTCGCCCAGCACTCCCCCTCCAACTGCAATATCCAGCCCTGGAAAGTGTGGGTGGCTTCCGGTGCCGTGCGTGATGCGCTGCGCGAGCGCATGGTGGAGAAGGTTACCCAGGGCGTCCCTTTTGCTCCGGATTACGACAGCCTGCCCCGTTTCGAGGGAGTGTACCGGGAGCGGCAGGTGGATTGCGCCATGGCGCTATACGGCAGTATGGGGATTGCCCGCGAAGACCGCCCCGGTCGCCAGCGTGCAGAGCTGCGTAATTTCCAGTTGTTTGATGCACCCCATGTGGCGTTTATCGGCATGGAGCGGGACTTCGGTGTCACCGTGGGTCTGGATGTGGGCATGTATGTGCAGTCATTGCTGCTGTCGATGAGTGCCTATGGGTTGGGCGCCTGTGCCCAGGGGAGCATGCGTTATTATCCCGACGATGTGCGGGAAATGCTGGGGATTCCGTCCAGCACGGCCATCGTGTTGGGGATCAGCTTTGGGTACGAGGACCCGGATGTCGCGGCGAACAAGGCCCGCGTGGATCGGGTGCCTGTCTCCGACTCAGTGCAGTTTTGCGATAGCGTGTAGCCGTCGGGGCCACGCGCTGAAGACAGGGAGGGCCGGCAGTCGCAGCGCGATTGTGCTACAATGGTCGTTTTCCCAGCGTAGTGACCCTCAATGATCATAGTGAAAGGCTCCTTTCCCGTGAAAGAAGACGAACAGCCCCAGGCATTGGAGCTGGTGCAGGCGCTTGCCAGTGCGTCGCGGGGAGAGCGAGGGTGTCTGGCCTACGAGGTCTATCTGCAGGCGGATGCGCCCAGGGTGATCATGGTGTGGCAGCAGTGGTCAAACCTGGATGCGCTGGAAATCCATTTTGGCTCCGAGCATGTGGACGCCTTTCTCGATGCCATTCCCGACATGATTGATGGCGATGTCACCTCGGCCCGTTTTGATGTGTCGAGCATGGATGGCGATCCCATTGTGGAGGATGTCAGCGAGATCGCCCCTGTGGTGCTGGCGGATAACATCATTCTGCATTGATGCACAGGACGAGCCGTTCTGTGCCCGTCTATTGATCCTTCTTCTTCGCTGATTTTTGGCATGCCGCCGTTTCCGGTCGGTGTTGTGTCGTGGTTGGCCAGTGTCTCCCGTCGTGCTCTGCGTTACTCTGTCTGGCTCAGGCAAGGTCCGGCTCTCGCTGTGCCTTGGCAAGGTTGTCAGGAGTGCCCATGAAAACCCGTATCGACTCCGTCGAAGACATTATTCGCAGCTTCTCCGAGCAGGGCTACATTTGCAGTGAGCGCATTGCGCTGGCGGTGTACCTGGCGGCGCAGCTGCATAAGCCTGTGCTGGTGGAAGGTCCGCCGGGCGTCGGTAAAACCGAGCTGGCCAAGGCTGCCGCCGCATTTCTGGAGGCGCCGCTGATCCGCTTGCAGTGCTATGAAGGGCTGGATGAAAGCCGGGCGCTGTACGAGTGGAAGTACGGCAAGCAGTTGCTGTACACGCAACTGCTGCGTGACAAGCTCGGTGGCATGCTGGCCGATACGGATAGTCTGGAAGCCAGCATGGATCGCCTGGGCGACCTGGGTGAGGCTTTCTACAGTGAAACCTTCCTGGAGCCGCGCCCCTTGTTGCATGCGTTGCGCAGTGAGGAACCGGCGGTACTGTTGATCGATGAGATCGACAAGGCGGATCAGGAGTTCGAGGCGTTTCTGCTGGAGCTGCTATCAGACTTTCAGATCTCCATCCCCGAGCTGGGCACGGTCAAGGCTCGCCATCAGCCCCTGGTGTTGCTGACCAGTAACGACCAGCGTGAGCTGTCCGATGCGCTCAAACGCCGCTGCTTGCACTTGTATATCCCCTATCCCGAAGCCGAGCTGGAAGCGAATATCGTGGCGGCACGAGTGCCAGATCTGGATGCGCGTCTGCGTGACCAGTTGGTGGCGTTTATCCAGTACCTGCGCGAGCAGGACATGAAAAAATTGCCGGCCATTTCCGAAACCCTGGACTGGGCCCGGGCCCTGGTGTTGTTGCATGCGGATTCGCTGGAGCAGGAATTGGTGGCGGATACGCTCAATCTGGTTTTGAAGACCGAGCAGGACGTGACGTTGGCGCGGGAATTGTTGCCTGCCTGGTTGCGCAAACTGGGCAAACGCTGATGCCGGTTCGTCGCCTTTCAGAATTTGTGCAGGCGCTGCGTGGTGCGGGCTTGCGGATATCGCCGGATGAGGCCACCCAGGGCATGGATGCGGCGGCGCTGGTGGGGTATCAAGGGCGGCAACGCTTCCATGATGCGTTGGCGATGACGCTGGTGAAGCGCGAAGAGGATCGCCCTGCATTTGAGGAAACCTTTGCACGTTTCTTTGCGGTGACGTCCGGCGTGGCGTCGGCCGGACCGCAAGACAGTGCCATGCCGGCGCCTGTAGAGGGTGCGGGCGACCCGGCTGCGCAGGTGGATGACGGGCTGGCGGGGGATGGCGCAGAGAGCGATACTCCCGACCTGACGACACAAACCCCTGCCGAGCTGGACCAGCGGCTGGCCGAGGCCGCGGCACAAATGGATTTCACCCAGATGGAGGTGATTACCCAACAGGGCCTGTACACCCGTCGTTTGCTGATGAACATGGGCATGGGTGCGGTGGACGACCGTATTCTGCAACTGGATCAGGGCGATGCGACGCGGCAGGCGCGGGCGGAAACACTGCGTCAGTGGCGGCGGGAGGTGCGTGAGCAGGCCGCCGACCATGTGCGCCGCCAGTTTCTGCTGCACGGTGCCGGCAAGGGCCGGGCGTTGCGCGAGCAAACCATGCGCGCGGTGCCGTTCCGCCACTTGCGTGAATTCCAGGAAGTGAAAACCCTGGTGCGTGGCATGGCTCGACGCCTCGCCAGCCTGCATCAGCGGCGCATGAAAAAAAGTCGTCGCGGCATGCTGGATGCCCGGCGGACCCTGGTGGCCGGTATTCGTCACGATGGGGTTCCTGCCCGATTGCACTGGCGCCAGCGGCCTGTGCAGAAAAGCAGGGTGATGGTGATTTGTGATGTTTCCAGCTCTGTGAGTGATGCTGCCCGCTTTCTTCTCCAGTTTCTCTACGCCATGAATGATGTGCTGCCACGGGTGCGCAGCTTCGCGTTTGCATCACGGTTTGATGAAATCAGCGAGGATTTTCAACGCTACAGCCCGGACGTGGCGGTGGGGCGGGTGCTGGATCGGCTTTCTGGCAGTGGTACCGATTACGGCGAAATGTTTGCGGATTTCTGGCGCCGTTGCGAGCGGGAGCTGGATAGCCACACCACCGTTATCATTCTCGGCGATGCCCGCAACAATTATCTCCCGGAAGGTGCGGAAGTGTTGCAGCAGATTCGTCGGCGGGTGAAGCAGGTCTGGTGGCTGAACCCGGAAGCTCGCTCTCGCTGGAACAGTGGCGATGCGGTGATGGATCGTTATTTGCCCCACTGCCGGCTGGCGCGCCAGTGTGCGTCGTTGGACGATCTTGAGCGGATTGTGGATTCGTTGCTCAAGGGGTTGAACTAGCAGGTTGCTAGCATAGTGTTATTCAGGGATTAGTCATTACGGTTTTTTGGGCGGCCGTGTCCCGCCATCACGGAGGATTTGTCGCAAGGTGGTTTGCAGGCGTGCCAGGTTCACCGGTTTGGCCAGATGCCCGATCATGCCCGCATCGTGGCAGGCATGGATCTTGTCCGGTATGGCGTGGGCTGTGAGGGCAATAATGGGCACCCAGGGCAGGCGGCCTTCCTGCTGCAGCTTGATCACTGCCCGCGAGGTCTCAAAGCCGTCCATGTCCGGCATTTCGCAATCCATTAGTACCAGGTCGAAAGGCTGTTCTGCGGACATCAGTACAGCGATAGCTTCCAGCCCGCTCTCCGCAACTTCCGTCTCGTAGCCCAGCTTCTGGCACAGCCCTTCGGCCACCATCAGGTTGATGTGGTTGTCGTCCACGATCAGCAGGCGGCCGCCGGACAGGCCTGGCAGGCTGTCTGCGACGGGTTCCGAGGTAAAGGTATCGGCACGTTCCGTGGATGGGATGGGGAGCCGGAACCAGAAGCGCGAGCCCTGTTTGGGTTGGCTGTCCACACCGATTTCTCCTCCCATGATCTCTACCAGTTGCCGGCAAATGGCAAGCCCTAGGCCGGTGCCGCCATAGCGTCGACTGGTGGAGCTGTCGCCTTGCTGGAAGTGATCGAAGAGTCGGCGTTGTTGTTCTTCGGAGATGCCGATGCCGCTGTCCTGTACCTCAAAAAAAGCGTAATCCGCGTTGTCCGAGTCCCGTTGTACCCGCACGGTGATGGTGCCGTTGTCGGTGAATTTCACTGCGTTGCTGACCAGATTTACCAGAATTTGTCGTAGCCGCACCGGGTCGCCAAGGCAGCGTTCACCCACGTGAGGGGCAATTTCCAGGGTCAGGGTGTTGGAGTGAACGTGCGCCTTGTGCTGGAACAGGGCCAGGGATTCATTGATCAGGTTAAACAGGTTAAAGCTGGTTTGCTCAATGGGCATTTTGCCCGCTTCGATACGGGAATAATCGAGAATGTCGTTGATCAGGTTTAGCAGGCTGTTGCCGGACTGTTCAATCACGTTCAGGTTGTGGCGTTGGTCATCATCCAGGGGGGTGCCCTTGAGCATGTCCACGGTGCCGATAATGCCGTTTAGTGGTGTGCGGATTTCGTGGCTCATGACTGCCAGAAATTCGCTGCGTGCACTGAGTGCGGCGTTCAGCTCGCCGGTGCGTTCGGTGACGCGCTGCTCCAGCTCTTCGTTGGCTTCACGCTGAATGCGCGCGTTTTCGCTTTTCAATACGGTCATGCGATGGGCCAGCGCAAACGACAACAACAGCGCTTCCGTAAAGGTGCCAAGCTGCATGACGTTTTCCAGTATCCAGCCGCCATCGATAAGCTGAAAGGTTTTCAGAATATAGGCGGTGGTCGCCAGTGCCACGGCAGTGAATGCCAGCAAAAAATAACGGGCCGGGCTGTAGCCCTGTCGGATCAACCAGATAGACAGGGCGATGGCGATAAGCGGCCAGGGCAGGATAACGGCGGTGCTGGCCTGGATGAAAAAATGAAAATTGACCAGAGTCAGCGGTGCAAAGAGCGCCAATACGCTGGCGGTGGCCACCAACCAGCGGTTGATGGCGGGCGCGCGCTTTTTCAGCTCCAGAAATTGGCAAGTAAACAGAATGGAAAATGCCAGCGTGAGCAGATTCAGGATGGGTAATGAGTAATGGTTCCACAGCGTGGCCTGGGGCCAGAGCCACTGATAGCTCAGGCCTTCCCGGGTAAACAGGTTCAGGGTGAACGTGCCCAGATAGAGAACATAAAGCAGGTAACTGCGGTCCCGGATGGAGACAAATATCAGCAGGTTGAACAGGAAAATGGCCACCATGGCGCCGAAATACAGCCCATGAAAAATGGACACCTGGGTGTCTTGCTGATTGAAGGCGATGGGAGACATCAGCGAGATTGGCAGCTCAATGACATTGTCGCCCTGGGCACGCAGCAGTAGATAACGTTGCGCATTCACCGGCAAATCAAGGGTGGACACCAGGTGATTGTGGGCAAAGGTGCGGGTGTCGAAGGGAACGCGATCACCAAGGCGGTTGTGCCACAGCCGTGTGCCTTGCCGGTCGAACAGGTAGAGGTCGAGATAGTCTAGATGGGGGCGTCCCAGCCGGACAAACCACAAGGCCTGTTGGCTCTGGTTGTCGATCGGTACCAGAAACCACTGCAATCCTTCACGAAAGCCCAGTGAAGGGTACTTGTCGTGAATTTCTTCGCCTTCGCCATCGATAAAGGCCTGCAGGGCCATTTTCGGGCTATAGGCGTGCTGGCTATCGGCGAGCCATTGCATGCCGAGGGACGCCTGGTAGCTGTCCTGGTTGTCGGTGAGGGTCAGGCTGTGGGCTGACGTGGCCAGCACGAGCAGCAAAAGGCTGGCAATCCCCTGCCTGAAGATGACGAATCCCTGTGTCATTCCCGATCCTGTTATCACTGTTATGTGGATACGGAGTTGGTGTTATTGATTCATTTTACAGAATTTACCGTAGTCACTGGAACTGTGCGACAAACAACGTCTCGAAATGGGTGACTTAACGGAAAAGGAGTCCTGTATGAAAGTCATTATGCGTAATGCACTGGTTCTGTCCTGTTCACTGATTGCTGCTCCGGGTGCGTTTGCGGCCGGTCCTTACATTGGTGGTAACTACAGCCAGATTCAGTACGACAATGAAGAGTTTGACACGGACACCCTGAAAATTGACTCGGCCACGGTGAGTGCCGGGTTTGAGTTTACCGATTTTCTGGCGCTGGAAGCGCGTGGTGGCTTGGGGTTTGATGAAGATTCCCAAGGTATCGCGGACTTCGAAATGGACCACCTGTACGGGGGTTACGTGAAGCTCGGCGCGCCCATTGGCGAAACAATCCGCCCATATGTCATCGGCGGTTATACCAAGGTGAAAGGCAAGGTGTCGGCCAATGGTACGGTAGCCGGTGTAGATTACTCCTTCAGCGATACCGAAACGTTTGAAGACGAGTCTTATGGTGCGGGCCTGGATTTCAATATTACCGATACCGTTGGCGCCAACCTCGAATACATGCGCTATGTGGATACCGATGAAGAAGAAATTTCCGGTATCAGCGTGGGGTTGCGTTCCGCGTTCTGATTGCCGTAGCCAACTCAAGGATACGAAAAGCCCCTCCGAGTGAGGGGCTTTTTTGTGGTGGCTGGGGCTGCCTGTTGGCGGGCTTTAATCTCCGGGTGCTGCTGCGTTGATCGCTTTTTCCAGGTTGGGACGGAATGCGGTGTTCACGCCGAGTTTCATCATGGTCCAGTAATGCCCGCTGATGACCCGTTCGACCAGCAGACTGCGCGATGAGGGCTGGAATTTGAGCATCTGCTCCAGCGGGGTGCGTTTCACCTGACGCATGATGTCGGTATGCAGCTGTGAATCTGCGAAATCGTAGGGCTCGTCATCAAAGGCGCGCAGCAACAGCTCGATCCAGACGGCATAAAAATCATCGCTGACCCGGGTATCTTTTTTGCGGGCGCCTAGCTCCAGTAGCAGGGTGTCCAGAGCGCCCCATTCCCTGTTGATGGCGGTGCGCACCAGGCGTTTCAGCAATTCGGCATCCTGCTCGGGCAGGCGCTTTACCGCGCCAAAGTCGTAGATCACGATGGTGCCATCCGGGCGGAAGGCAAAGTTGCCCGGGTGAGGGTCACAATGGACTGCACGTAACTGAAAGATTTGCTGGCCGATGGCATCGAAGAGTCGTTCGCCCAACTGGTTACGGGTGCTCTGGTCGAAGCCGTGGGCATCGTCCACCTGGTCCAGAGGGGTGCCGGTTTCGTAGCTCAGTGTCAGCACCTTCTCGCTGGAGAGGGCGGGGAAAACCTGGGGGATCACCAGCCAGGGCTGGTCCTGGTGGAAGACCTGAAAATGCTCCAGGTTATTGGCTTCCTGCCGGTAATCCAGCTCCTCATGGAGCTGATTGCGAATTTCCCTGAATACCGCATCCAGTGCTGCTTCATCCACTTTCAGCAAGCTGCCCAGGCGTAGAATGCGGCGTAGGTGTTTCATGTCCGAATCAATGGATTCCTTGACCGCCGGGTATTGCACTTTTACCACTACCTCGGCGCCGTCCGGAGTCAGCGCATAGTGCACCTGGCCAATGGAGGCTGCGGCAAAGGGTTGTTCATCGAACCGGATGAATAATTCGTTCAGTGGCGCGCCGAGTTCGCGCTCCAGTTGCCGGCGTATCACATGGAACGGCATGGGGGCGGAGGCGTTCTGGAGCACTTTCAGTTGATCACTGATTTCGGCGGGCAGGATGTCCTGCATCTGTGAGGCAATCTGGCCGACTTTCATGACCGCGCCTTTCATTTCCCCAAGCGTCGCCGCCATTTCCTTGCCGATGTGTTGCAGCAGCTTTTCCCGGTCAGCGGCTTTTGATTGGTCCGACTGGAACAGCCCCTTGACCTGGTGGCCCGCCACGCGGGTGGCGATAGAGGTGGTCATGCCGGTGAGCCGGAACAGTCGGCCGGTAGCGGTGGTGGGGCGTTTTCGGCGACGATCGTCGGCCATGATAAAACCTCGTGGGGTTTCTCGTTATGTTTGCGATTGCGTCAAGGCTAGCGCCATGCAAGGCGTGGGCACAAGGTGCGATAGTGCCAGAAGGGCTGGGTGGCGTTTGTGAGAGGGAAGGCAAAGAAAAGGGGCCCAAATCGGGGCCCCAAAAGGAGAGTAAGCAGAATTAAAACAACACGGTTTACAGCATTAACGGTCAAACAGAATCAGGCGCGTTTTTCGCCGGTGGAAACCAGTTCGTTGAACAGTTTCTCGCCTTCTTCGCGGGCCGTGGCAACAGCGCCCAGTCCAGCCAGCAGGTACTCATTGGTTTCTTCGGCTTTCTCGCCGCGCTCTTTCTTGCCGGCTTCCAGCAGCTTTTCGTACAGGGCCTGGCGTTTTTCCGGCGCGCTGTCGAGCAGTTCGCGGGCGGCAACCAGAGCGCCACGGCTAGCCAGCAGGGCTTTAGGCTTGTTCTCGGCGTCGTCGCCAAAGGCTTTGGAGCCGTTTTCGACGTATTTGTTGAGCAGCTCTTCAGAGCCTTCTTCAGCCTTTTCGTAGGCGCCCAGACCAGCCAGGTACAGCTTGTTACCCAGTTCCTTGGCACGGTTTACCAGAGATTCGCTTTGTTCGCGGAGATCTTTCAGTTCGCCCATTTCGATCGTTCCTTAACGTTGTCCGGTGTAAAAAAAGAAAAAATATCTGTGCAACGTTTGTCGCGCTGCGTGGACAAAGAGTAAGGATTCTCGTGGGTAGAGCGCGCCCTAACTGTCTAACAATTAGACATGAGGAAAGTGACGGCGAAGTTCCAAGGTGTGATATCCATCAAAGTCAGTACGCCAAACCGACCATGGTCGGGATTTCGTCTCATGCGTACACTGGCAAAAAAGACTGTACCGGCTTAGAGAGAGCGACATGATTGAAAAGTTTATCGCCAAGGTGCCCTCCCGAATCTGGGCGGATGGCCGCCCGGCCCGTGCTCGCCAATGGGAGGCCGAGTTCAATGTGGCGTCCTGGGTGCGTATCGCGGGTTCACCGGGCAAGGTGCAGCTGCTGGTGCGCTATATTGATAACAAGAATGACAAGGCGGTGTTGGTGGATACGGCTGATGTGGGCGGTGAGGGCAGTGCTTTGCTGTCCGGGTCAATCCGACTCAAGCTGAGCGCCGAGGTGGAGCAGGTGCAGATTTCCCTGCGTCTGGCAGACCCCGCCATGACCCATGTGGTGGAGGAGCTGTTCATGCAGCGGCGCGGTGCGGCACTGAAGTCTTCCGACAAGTTGATTTCCAACTACTGACTCTGCGTTCCGTACAGTCGGTTGCCTAAAGGCTTGTGTCAGCCTTGTCGGCTGACGCGTTGCGGGGTGGCCGGCCTGTCCGTGTCTTCGCTGTCCTGCGGGCGCACTGTGGCGTCACCGTTGTCGATCAGCGATTCCGGCCAGCTCTGAAAATCCAGCCCGGTGAGCCGGTTCAGGTTCTGAAGGGCCGCTTCTGGGCGGTGTTTGTGTAAGGTCAGTATCTTGCTCATGGCACTGTTCCCTGGGGTTTGGGATCAATAAAGCGAGAACTGTGCCAGTCGTGGACTGCTAATTTTCTCTTTTCATAACAAAGACTTAAAAATTTGCTATGAAAAAGGGCACAGGGCGGCCGGCGGGGGGCGGCAGCAAGTGACAATTTTGGTAACCCCTGCCTGCAAGCCGGCCCTGTGCTGTTGTCTGGCCTGCCTAGTCCAGGAAAAAATCTGGTAGCAGCTGGTTGTCTTCCAGTGCCGGGTCGACCCGGTACGGGCTGAAATCCGTCGTGCCGGTTTCTCTCAGAATCTCTTCATCAATGAAAAACCGCCCGGAGGCGCTGGCCATGGGGCGAGACAGGATGGCGTGGGCGGCATCGGCCATGATGGAGGGCTGGCGCGCTGCCTGCACCGCCGGTACGCCGCCGAGTTGATTCTGCACGGCGGCGGTGTTGATGACGGTTTTCGGCCACAGCGCATTCACAGCGACTTTCCCCCGGTATTCATCGGCCATTCCCAGCACACACAGGCTCATGCCGTATTTGGCCATGGTGTAGGCCACATGACGGCCAAACCAGTGTGGAGTCATGTTCAATGGCGGGGACAGGTTAAGAATGTGGGGATTCTCCGCCTTGCGCAGGTGGGGCAGACACAGCTTGCTGGCGAGGAAGGTGCCGCGGCTGTTGATCTGATGCATCAGATCATAGGACTTCATGCTGGTGGCTTCGGTGCCGGTGAGGGCAATGGCGCTGGCGTTGTTGACCAGGATATCAATGCCGCCAAAGGTGGCGACAGCCTTATCCACGGCGGCCTGAAGCTGGTCTTCGTGACGAATGTCCCCTACGCAGACCAGCGGTGTGCCACCGGCTTCGCGAATCTCTTCAGCGGCGGTGTACAGGGTGCCGGGTAGTTTCGGGTGAGGTTCTGTGGTTTTGGCGAACAGAACGATGTTGGCACCGTCGCGCGCGGCGCGTACCCCGATGGCCTTGCCAATGCCGCGGCTGGCCCCGGTGATGAACAGGGTTTTCCCTTTTAGTGATGCTGTGCTCATGCTGCTCTCTCCCGAGCCTGTATGTAGATAAACATGAAACCTACCAAGCGCTTGGTTTGTTGGCAAGTAAACGAGAGTTACTTGTCTCTGCAGCGCGGTGACGCTATGGTGGCCTATTCGGTCATTTGGGGCCAGTGTAGCGTAATCGGAATGCAGTCATGACAATTCTAAAAATGGACCCGACGGAGTACTCCGTATCAGCAGAATATCTGGCGTTGTTGCTGGATGTGTTGTCCCGGCGCGGTGTGGCCACGGAAACGTTGCTGGCAGATACCCGTATTGAACCCGGTTGCTGGCGTGATCCCCAGGCGCGCATCACCGCCCAGGATTTTGAAGTGGTGGCGACACGGGCCATGGCGTTATCCGGTGAGCCCTGGCTGGGCTGGGAGCTGGGCGCGTCCATGACGTTGTCGTCCCATGGTTTTCTTGGCTATGCGGCCATGAGCAGTGCCACTCTGGGAGAGGCGCTGGAGCTGGCGGTGAAATATTTCCGTACCCGCAGCACCCTGGTGCAGCTGGAAACCTTTACCGATGGCGACATGGCCGTGATGCAGATCAACGAGCTGTTGGCATTGGGGGACTTGGCTCCGCTGATCATGGAGAGCTTGTTCTCCAGTTTCCATTTCATGGGCGAGAAGCTGGTGCCGGGGCTGGATGTGATTGGCGAGTTGCGTTTTTCCTACCCCGAGCCTGACTATTTCGCGCGTATGCGCCCGGTGATGCCGGTGCCGGTGTATTTCGATTGTGCCTATAACCAGATGCGTTTTCCGGTGGAGCGGATGCAGTACCCGCTGCAGTTTGCGGATCCCCGCCTGGCGAGAATGGCGGCGGACCAGTGCGAACAGGAAATGGCCAGCATCAAGCTGCCGCCGCCGTTGTTGGGGCAGGTGCGGCGCATCATTCTGGGCGGTGGCGGCCGCTTCCCCGGGGTGGAGGAGGTGGCTGGCGAGCTGCATATGTCATCGCGGACCCTGAAGCGCAAGCTGCAACAGCTGGGTACCAGTTACCAGGAGGTACTGGATGGGCTGCGCAAAGGGCTGGCGGTGGAATATCTCACTCAGTCGGAAAAAACGGTGGACGAGATTGCGATGACGCTGGGGTATTCCGATGCATCGAATTTCGCCCGCGCGTTCCGCCGCTGGACCGCGCGGAGTCCCTCAGATTATCGCCCATAGCGTGGCGCCTGAGCCGTAGGCTGGATGGTAGGTTCGCGCTGGTTTGGCGTTGAATCCGGCCATGTGGCAGTGGTGCCATGGGTTGCGTTATTTAAGGAGAGATTATGGCCTCGCTTCACCCCCGTCTTGCTGCCGACACCCGGGCTCTGGGAGAAACAGAGCTTTGCTGGTTGCGATGGATGAACGATCAGCGGTTTGCCTGGATTATTGTGGTGCCCAAGCGGGACGGACTGCGCGAATGGCATCATTTGCCTGAGGATGAGCAGCAGGCGTTGCTGGCGCAGGTGAATGCGCTGGCTGGCCAGCTTGAACAGGTGACCGGCGCAGACAAGATCAACATTGGCGCGTTGGGCAATATGGTGCCGCAGCTGCACATTCATATTATTGCCCGCTTTGAGGGTGACGCTTGCTGGCCCGGGCCGGTCTGGGGTCAGGGTCAGCCTGAGCCCTGGGGGGGCGACCAGGTGCCTGACTGGATTGCCCGGTTAACCTTGCCAGCGGCAGGGAAGGCCTAATGGACGGATTGCTGCCAGTGACAGTCCAGTGTCCACATTGTTGGGAGTCCATCGAGGTGTTGGTGGATCCTTCGGTGGAAGAGCAGGAGTACGTGGAAGATTGCCAGGTATGCTGCCAGCCGTTGTTGTTTACGGTGGCGGTGCCGTTTGGCAGTGAAGAGCCGCAAGTGGATGTGCGGCCGGAGAATGAGTAGCCGGTTCCATCAGGCTGTATCGTGTTTTGGGGTTGCTTTTCGAAACTCGTTTCTCGCAACTCGATACTCCGGTTATTTTGTCGCCGCCAGCGATGCTCCTGCGGCGCGATTAGATATCCAGTATCGTCAGGCGTTCTTGCGATCAATATGCCCCAGTGCCCGCTCCGGGCAGACTGCATCCCGCACCCGCCGTTTTAGCTCGGTAATCTCCGGGAAGCCGCCGTCCTGTTTGCGTTCCCAGATCTGCTGGCCGTTGGCTTCAACCCAGAACGACCCGCCGGTGCCCGGTTGCAGGGCCACTTCATCCAGTTCATCGCTGAAGGTGGACAGCAGTTCCTGCGCGTACCAGCCGCTACGAAGCAGCCAGTTGCATGGGGATCCCCTGCATAACTCCTTGCATGCTCAGCGTGATCTGAAGTGCGTAGCTGTTGTTCTTTGTCGCGCAGGCAAGGGTGGTTTCCTTTTCAAGCGGCAAAGGGCGGCAGATGCGCGCTTCAGATCACGCCCTGCGGGGCTTTCAGGCTGGCCCGCCCTCGTTGTTGCAATTTCTCGATGGGTCGACACACACCTTCACAATTGCGCCTAGATTGCGAACCAGCCTGAAAGCCTGAGTACGCAAGGAGTTATGCAGGGGATCCCTGCTGCAATAGTGGATGACGACGCGATTATTGGGCATCAGGGGTTGTCGTTGCCAGCCAGAAAGCCTTGCATCTCGGGATCGTTCAGCATGCGGGTGATGGCGCCGCTGAGGATCTCGTTGATCATGGCCTGGTTGCGGTCAGCCGTGGGAGTGAGCGGCAGGTCGTGGACCACGCTGCTCTTGTAGGTGCCGGTATGCACCACATCACCACGGGTGGCTTCGGCGAGAAGCGTCAGCGACAGGGTGACTTCGTTTACCACCGAGCCTTCTTCGGGCACATAGTCCAGCTGTTCCAGGCGCACTTCCAGGCGGGTGGCGTCGGCGCCGGCGTTGAAGGCGTTAAAGCCCTGGGTTTGCAGTCCTTTGCGCACGGCGTCTTCAATGGCGGCTTTCACGTCATTGGCGGGCTGAACCAGGGCGGTTTCCTTGTAGACGCCGCCGCGGGTGCCGAAGGCGCTCTGGTCGCGGGAATCCACAGCGATAACCTGCACCGGCTGATTCTGGCCGATGTTGGCTGCTTCAACGTCCGCCTTGGGGGTTACGTTGATCATTTGTGGGCTCAGGGCGCAACCGGCAAACAGGGTGGTCGCGGTCAAAATCAGGGCTGCACGCAGCATGGGAACTCCTTAGTGGGTCGGTACGCTCAGTAGGTGCGCTTCAATGACTCTTCCGCCAGGCGGAACAGGGCATCCTTGTACGGTGAGGCGGGCACATGGTCGATAGCCGCCAGGGCAATGCGTGTCTGCTCTGCCGCCTTGTCCACCGTATATTGAAGACCGCCGCTGGCGCGAACGGTTTCAACGATTTGTTCCAGATGCTCCAGCCCGCCGCTGCGAATGGCATCCTTGATCAGCGTGGCCTGTTCGGGGGAGCCGTTGGCGATGGTGTAGATCAGTGGCAGGGTGGGTTTGCCTTCGGCCAGGTCGTCGCCCACATTCTTGCCCAGTTCGCTGGCGTCACCCTGGTAGTCGAGCACGTCGTCGATCAACTGGAAGCCGATGCCCAGGTGGCGGCCGTAGGTGGCAAAGGCGTCCACATGATCGCTGATCTCGTCTGCGCCCAGTACGGCGCCGGTTTCGGCGGCGGATTCGAACATCTTGGCGGTCTTGTGATGAATCACCCGCATGTAGTTTTCTTCGCTGGTGTTGGGGTCACGCACGTTGATCAGTTGCAGCACTTCCCCTTCGGAAATGGTGTTGGTGCTCTGGGAGAAAATGTCCAGCAGGCGCGGGTGTCGCAGGGCAACCATCAGTTGCAGGGCACGGGAAATCAGAAAGTCGCCCACTAAAACGCTGGCGGCGTTGCCCCACACCGCATTGACGGTGGGGCGCCCGCGGCGCAGGTTGGACTCGTCCACCACGTCGTCATGGAGCAGGGTGGCGGTATGCAGAAACTCAATAATGGCGGCCACATCCACGTGGCGATCGCCTTGATAGCCGGCAGCCCGGGCGCAAAGAATGGCGATCAGCGGCCGTAGCCGCTTGCCGCCGGATTGAATGATGTAATCGCCCACTTCGCGGATCAGGGGGACGTTGGAATCCAGGTGGTGACTGATAAACTGGTTCACCGCCTCGAAGTCGTCATCGACGACGGCATAGATAGCCTTGAAATCCATGTATTCAGGTCCAGACAAAGGGTGGCGCGACAGCGGGCAATGCTAGCAGTGGCTGGCGGGTAGTCAAGGAAACCGCAGCCCCCGTGATTACTGGGTCAAGGCGAGAAGGAAAGGCTTGTAGGTCCTGGTTGCTTAGCGTACACTTCGCGACCCAATTTCATCCTCTGCCTGGCTTGCAAGTGGTGGTGGCTGTTTCCCGCACTGTTGAAGGTGTCGTGGACGCCGTGGATCGCCCGCCTGAGTGGAGTTGTGCTGGAGCACACACATGTACGCAGTAATCAAAACCGGTGGTAAGCAGTATCGCGTTGAAGAAGGCGATGTTGTTCGCATCGAGAAAATTGAAGTAGCCACCGGCGAATCCGTTGATTTCGACCAGGTGCTGCTGGTTGCCAATGGCGACGACGTGAAAGTCGGCCAGCCCATGCTGGATGGCGCCAAGGTAACCGCGGAAGTGCTGGAGCAGGGCCGTCACAAGAAGATCAAGATTGTGAAGTTCCGTCGCCGTAAGCATTCCCGTAAGCAACAGGGTCACCGTCAGTGGTACACTGCGGTGAAAATCACCGGGATCCAGGGCTGATCCTTAAGACCTGATTTTTAGAAATTGAGTAGAGAGGATTGAGACATGGCGCATAAAAAAGCCGGTGGTAGTACTCGTAACGGTCGCGATTCGGAAAGTAAACGCCTTGGCGTGAAACGCTATGGCGGCCAGGTTGTCAGCGCGGGTGAAATCATTGTTCGCCAGCGCGGCACCAAATTCCACGCTGGCGTAAACGCCGGCATGGGCAAAGACCACACCATCTTTGCCAAGGAAACCGGTCGTGTGAAGTTTGAAGTCAAAGGCCCGCTGAGCCGCAAATATGTGGTAATCGAGCCCGTGGCCTGATCCTGAGGGATCCTGAAAAGCCCCGTGAGGCTCTCGCCCGCGGGGCTTTTTTGTATGTGTTTTCCGTGTTCCAAGTCGTACCTTATGCCGTAAAATGGCATCTACCCCGTTGAGAGTCTGTTCCCCATGCAATTTGTCGATGAAGCCACTATTGATGTCCATGCCGGAAAGGGCGGTGACGGCTGTCTGAGCTTTCGTCGCGAGAAATACGTGGAGTTCGGCGGGCCGGACGGCGGTGACGGTGGTGCCGGTGGTCATGTCTATGTGCAGGCCGATACCAATATCAACACCCTGGTGGATTACCGGTACGACCGTATCTTCAAGGCGCGTAATGGTGAGCCGGGCAAAGGCCGGCAGATGACCGGCAAATCCGCTGACGATGTCATTCTCTATGTGCCGGTGGGCACCACCGTGGTCGACCTGGATACGGAGGAGGTGCTGGCGGACCTGACTAACACCGACAAGCCAGTGATGGTGGCCCAGGCTGGTCGTGGCGGGCTCGGCAATATCCACTTCAAGAGCAGTGTGAACCAGGCGCCGCGTAAAACCACCAAGGGCAAGCCCGGCGAATCCCGGCGCTTGCGTCTGGAGCTGAAGGTGCTGGCGGATGTGGGGCTGTTGGGGATGCCCAATGCGGGCAAGAGTACGCTGATTCGTGCCATTTCCGCGGCCAAGCCGAAAGTGGCGGATTATCCGTTTACCACCTTGATCCCGAATCTCGGGGTGGTGAAGGCGGACCGCTACCGCAGCTTTGTGGTGGCGGACATTCCCGGCCTGATCGAAGGGGCGGCGGATGGCGCTGGCCTGGGGATCCGTTTCCTCAAGCATTTGGCGCGCACCCGTTTGTTATTGCACGTGGTGGACCTGGCGCCCATGGACGGCTCCAGCCCGGCGAATCATATTGATGCGATTGCTGATGAGCTGGACCGGTTTTCCCCGGCATTGGCGGAGCAGGAGCGCTGGTTGGTCTTCAACAAAATCGATCTGATGGCCGATGACGAGGCCCAGGCGCAGGCGGATGCCATCGTGGATGAACTGGGCTGGCAGGGGCCGGTCTTCAAGGTTTCGGCCGCCGCTGGTGTGGGCTGTGACGATCTGGTCTATGCCCTGATGAATGCGATTGAGGATCGTCGTCGTCTGGAACAGGAAGATCCGGCCTACGCTGCGGCGCAGCTGGATCTGCGCGCCCGGCTTGAGGAAGAGGCTCGCGAAAAAGTGCAGGAGCTCAAGGCCGAGGCTCGACGCGCTCGAGAAAACGACAGAGATGACGACGACGATGATGATCACGATGTGGAAATCGTCTACGAGCCTTAGCGAGCAGCTTTTGCTGCGCGAGCGGCAAGTGCTATCAGGTTTTCGGCCCCGGGAATAAGGAGTGAGCGTGGCGGATCGCCAGCGTTGGGTAATCAAGATAGGCAGTGCCCTGCTGACCAATGATGGCAAGGGATTGGACTGTGCGCTCATGCAAGCCTGGGTGGACCGCATGGTGGCGCTGCGTGAGCGCGGCATCGAGGTGGTTATTGTGTCATCCGGGGCGGTGGCAGAGGGGATGACCCGGCTGGGCTGGTCGGTGCGTCCGGATTCCGTGCATGAATTGCAGGCCGCCGCTGCGGTGGGGCAGATGGGGTTGGTGCAGGCCTGGGAGTCCCGCTTTCAGCAGCATCAGTTGCATACCGCCCAGGTGCTGCTCACCCACGACGATCTGTCTGATCGCAAACGCTATCTCAATGCCCGCTCTACATTGCTGACCCTGCTGGGGTTCGGTGTGGTGCCGGTGGTGAATGAGAACGATACCGTGGTCACCGACGAAATCCGTTTTGGGGATAACGATACCCTGGCGGCGCTGGTGGCGAATCTGGTAGAGGCGGACCGGCTGCTGATTCTCACGGATCAGGAGGGCCTGTTCGATGCAGATCCGCGCAACAATGCCGATGCTAATCTGATCCGCGAGGCCCGGGCCTCGGACCCGGCCATTGCCCGTGTCGCTGGTGGTGGCGGTTTATTGGGGCGCGGTGGTATGGCCACCAAGGTGCGGGCTGGCAAGTTGGCCGCTCGCTCGGGTGCGATTACCACTATTGCCTCCGGGCGTAGCCCGGAAGTGCTTATCGGGTTGGCGGATGGCCAAGGGCCGGGCACGACGTTGTTGCCGGATACCTCGCCCATGAACGCCCGCAAGCAGTGGTTGGCCGGGCATTTGCAGATGCGCGGGCGCCTGGTGCTGGATGCCGGGGCGGTGGCGCGTTTGCGTGATGGCGGCTCGAGTTTGCTGCCGGTGGGAGTGGTGGATGTGTTTGGTCAGTTTTCCCGTGGCGAGATGGTGGCGTGTGAGGATGAGCAGGGCGAGCGGATCGGCTGCGGTCTGGTGAATTACGATGCGGCGGATGCGCGCCGAATTTGCCGCAAAAAGAGCGCCGAGATCGCTGATGTTCTGGGCTTTATGAATGAGGAAGAGTTGATCCACCGGGATAATCTGGTGGTGTTTGAGTGAGATGCTTCACGCAACAGGCGAAACGCATGCACGCTAACCGTTAATCCAGGCCTGCGTGCGGCCGCAGGTCGGCGTGTTGCGTGAGGCGTGCCAGCGTTTGGTGCACATAAAAAAACCGGCTCAAGGCCGGTTTTTTTATGTGCACCAAAGAGCTTAGGCAGCCATGGCCTTGATCTTGGTGTTCAGGCGGCTCTTGTGACGAGCGGCCTTGTTCGGGTGAAACTTGCCCTTGCGGGTGGCTTTGTCCAGCACAGACACCGCCTGGTTGTAAGCTTCCTGAGCGCTGCCTTGGTCGCCGGACGCAATAGCCGCGTTCACCTTCTTCAGGTATGTGCGCACCATGGAGCGCATCGCTGCGTTGTGCTGACGGCGATTTTCCGCCTGACGCGCACGCTTGCGTGCTTGCGGTGAGTTAGCCAAGGTCCTGCTCCTATCTAAAATTCGAGGTCAAATTCGGTTTACGACACTGGCCCTGAAGGGCCGACCTGGGTGTTGGAAGCCAATCTATGGTCAAAAAACACACGGGTCACGGTCTAAAGACGCGCAACTATGCCGATCAAGGCGGCCTGTGTCAATGGGAAAAGCCCGCTGAAATGATGATTGGCACATGCCTCTCTGGCGGTTTGGGTGGCCTTTCGTTAACCTTCACCGGTTTCTTGGAGCAACCATGACTGATACCCCCGAGCAGCCCCCGAAAAAGGCAGGTTTACTGGCCTCCACCGCCGTGGTGGCAACCATGACCATGCTGTCACGGGTGCTGGGATTGGTGCGCGATGTGGTGATTGCCCGGATGTTGGGTGCATCTGCCGGGGCCGATGCTTTTTTTGTGGCCCTGAAAATCCCCAATTTCCTGCGCCGGTTGTTTGCTGAGGGGGCCTTTAATCAGGCTTTTGTGCCGGTGCTCAGCGAATACCGCAGCAATGGCAGCATGGCCGCCACGAAATTGCTGGTGGACCGGGTGGCGGGGACGCTGGGCGGCACCCTGGTGCTGGTGACGTTGGTGGGTGTGCTGGCCGCGCCGGCGATTATCTGGGTGTTTGCGCCCGGTTTTGGCGATGACCCGGTAAAAAGGGCGCTGACGGTAGAGATGCTGCGCCTGACGTTTCCTTATCTTTTCTTTATTGCGCTGACGGCGTTCGCCGGTGGCATTCTCAATAGCTGGAACCGCTTTGCCGTGCCGGCTTTCACTCCGGTGTTGCTGAACCTGAGCCTGATCGGTTGCGCCCTGTTTTTGGCGCCGCACTTTGCTGAAGACCGCATGGCGGTGGCGCTGGCCTGGGGGGTATTGATTGCTGGGGTGGTGCAGTTGTTATTCCAGTTGCCCTTCCTGGCCCGGCTGAATCTGATGCCGATCCCGCGCATGGGCTGGCGTGACCCGGGTGTGCGCAAGATCATGAAACTGATGGCGCCGGCCCTGTTCGGGGCCTCGGTATATCAGCTCAACTCCCTGGTCAACACGATTCTGGCCTCCATGCTGGAAACCGGGTCGGTGACCTGGCTGTACTACACGGACCGCTTGATCGAACTGCCGCTGGGCATTTTTGCGGTGGCCATTGGCACGGTGATTTTGCCCAGCCTGTCCAGCAAGCATGCGGATGCTTCTCCGGAAGCGTTTTCGCGCACGCTGGACTGGGCTATTCGCATGGTGCTGCTGATAGGCTTGCCGGCGGCACTGGCGTTGTTCGCTCTGGCTGAGCCGCTGCTGTCTACGCTGTTCCAGTACGGGGAGTTTTCCGCCTTTGATGTGACAAAGACAGCGGCCTCGCTGCGGGCCTACAGCGCCGGGTTGCTGGCGGCCATGCTGATCAAGGTGTTGGCGCCGGGCTTCTATGCCCGACAGGATACTCGCACCCCGGTGCGTATCGGGGTGTTGGCCATGCTGGCCAATATGCTGCTGGGCGCCTTGCTGGTGTGGGAGTGGCGCCATGTGGGGCTGGCCTCGGCCATGGCGCTATCGGCCTGGTTGAATGCCGGTTTGCTGTATCTGGGTCTGCGCCGCAGTGGGGTGTATCAGCCGTTGCCGGGGTGGGCGTTGCAATGGTTGCGGATGCTGTTGGCCGGGGCGGCTATGGTGGCGGCATGTTACTGGCTGTCGTTGCAGACGACGGTGTGGAATGAAGCCGGGGTATGGCCCCGGGTCGGCTGGCTGTCCTTGATCGTGGCCGCTGGCGTGGCAATTTATTTGTCGTCTCTGGTGGTGTTAGGTTTGCGGGTGCGGCACCTGCGCCGTTAGTGATTTCGCATTGTGGCGCCCCGGCGTGTGTCGTGGGCCTGCTCAACGCTGTATAATCTGGCGTCTTTTGATATGAGGGTGAGATGCGACTGATTCGCGGCATTCACAATCTGCGCGACACGCATCGCGGCTGTGTGGCTACCATCGGCAATTTCGATGGAGTGCATCAGGGTCACCAGCGCATTCTGGATCAAGTGATCGCAGAGGCCCGTCGTCGTGGTTTGAAATCCACGGTGATGTTGTTTGAGCCGCAGCCCCAGGAATTCTTTTCTCCCCAGACTGCGCCGCCACGGCTGATGTCGCTGCGCGACAAGTTGATCGCCCTGCGCGAGGCTGGTGTGGATCAGGTGCTGTGTGTGCGCTTTGATGAGCGCTTCCGCTCACTGACCGCAGAGGCTTTCGTGAAAGCCCTGTTGGTGGATGGCCTGGGCGTGGAATATCTGGTGGTGGGGGATGATTTCCGTTTCGGTTGTGGCCGGGATGGTGATTTCGCCTACCTGCAGCAGGCTGGCACGCAATTCGGTTTTGCGGTGACAGATACCGCCACCTGTGAGGTCGATGGTGAGCGGGTGTCCAGCACACGAGTGCGGGCGGCGCTGTGCGACGGCGATTTCGCTCTGGCAGAGCGCTTGCTGGGTCGGCCTTTTGCCATCAGTGGGCGGGTGCGCCATGGTGACAAGATCGGCCGGACCCTCGGCCTGCCCACGGTGAATCTGGCGCTGAAGCGGTTGCAGTCCCCTTTACACGGCGTCTTTGCGGTGACGGTCACCGGTGCCGGACTGGCCGACCAGCCAGGGGCAGCCAATATGGGCACGCGGCCCACGGTGAATGGCACGGAAAATCGCCTGGAAGTCTACCTGCTGGATTACAGTGATTCGGCGGGTGCTTCTGGTTCGGGCGACGCGCAGCACACGCATCAAGACAGCCTTTACGGCGCACACCTGACCGTGGCTTTTCGCCATTATGTGCGCTCGGAAGAAAAATTCGCGGATCTGGACCAACTCAAGACTGCCATCCGGCAGGATGTGGACGCGGTTCGGGCTTTTTTTGATATGCCTACGGTGTAATAAGCGGAATCATGACGGACTACAAGGCAACGCTAAACCTTCCCCAAACCGGCTTTCCGATGAAAGCCGGCCTGTCCCAGCGTGAACCTGCGCGACTCAAAGAGTGGCAGCAAAAGCAGCTGTACCAGAAGATTCGCGAGACCTTTGCCGGCCGACCCAAGTTCATTCTTCATGATGGCCCTCCCTACGCCAACGGCGATATTCATATCGGCCATGCGGTGAACAAGATCCTCAAGGATATGATCGTCAAGTCCCGCACTCTGGCAGGCTTCGATGCGCCCTATGTGCCGGGCTGGGATTGTCATGGCTTGCCCATCGAGCTGATGGTGGAGAAGAAAGTCGGCAAGGCTGGGCACAAGGTGGATGCCGGCACGTTCCGTAAAAAATGCCGTGAATACGCCAGCAAGCAAGTGGCCGGGCAGAAGTCGGACTTTATGCGTCTGGGCGTGTTTGGCGACTGGGGTAACCCCTACCTGACCATGGATTTTGCCTTCGAGGCGAACATCATCCGCTCGTTGGGCAAGATCGTGGATAACGGTCACCTGCAGCAGGGCTTCAAGCCTGTGCATTGGTGTCTGGATTGCGCCTCCGCGTTGGCGGAAGCGGAAGTGGAGTATGAAGACAAGGTTTCGCCAGCCATTGATGTGGCATTCCCGGTGGCTGATGTCGCTGATTTTGTGGCTCGCACCGGCATTGAGGCCAGGGCCCCGGCGCTGGTGATCTGGACTACCACGCCCTGGACCCTGCCAGCCAACCGGGCGGTGGCGGTGCACCCGGAACTGGACTATGTATTGCTGTCCGGGGAGCTGGACGGTGCGCCCCGTGAGCTGCTGGTGGCGGAGGCGTTGGCTGATGATTTGGTGACGCGCTGGGGGCTGGAGAAGGCGTCCCGCTCAGCCACTGTAACAGGCAGCAAGCTGGAAATGATGCCTTTGCAGCATCCCTTCCTGGAGGCCCAGGTGCCAGTGATCTTCGGCGAGCATGTCACCACCGATGCCGGTACCGGCCTGGTGCATACCGCGCCGGGTCATGGTGCTGATGACTTTGTGGTGGGCAAGCAGTACGACCTGGATCCGATCAGCCCGGTGCTGGATAACGGCCTGTTCCGTGAGGATCTGCCAGTAGTGGGTGGCCTGCATGTGAGCAAGGCCAACGAGCCGGTGATCGAGGCGCTGCAAGAGAGCGGCAATCTGGTGAAGCTGGCGAAGATTGAACACAGCTACCCTCATTGCTGGCGTCATAAAACGCCGTTGATTTTCCGTGCGACGGCGCAGTGGTTCGTGTCCATGGATCAGGCGGGTCTGCTGCCCCGTGCCCGTCAGGAAGTCGACAAGGTGCAGTGGTTGCCCGAGTGGGGCAAGGCGCGGATTGAAGGCATGCTGACCGATCGCCCGGACTGGTGTATTTCCCGTCAGCGGACCTGGGGCGTGCCGATTGCCCTTTTCGTTAACAAGGAAACCAGTGAGCTGCATCCTGACACTCCGGCCCTGATCGAACAGGTGGCTGCGCGAGTAGAGAAAGAAGGTATTGATGCCTGGTTTGATCTGGATCCGGCGGAGCTGCTGGGCGAGCAAGCGGATCAGTACAGCAAGGTCACCGATACGCTGGACGTGTGGTTTGACTCCGGTGTCACCCATTATTGCGTGCTGGACCAGCGCGAGCAGCTGAGCGCACCGGCGGACCTGTATCTGGAAGGCTCGGACCAGCACCGGGGCTGGTTCCAGTCGTCACTGTTGACCAGCCTGGCGATCCGTGATGCGGCGCCTTACAGCACCGTGTTGACCCATGGTTTCACCGTGGATGAGCACGGCCGCAAGATGTCCAAGTCGATCGGCAACGTGATTGCGCCACAGGAAGTCTGGAACGATCTGGGTGCCGATATTCTGCGCTTGTGGGTCTGCGCCACGGACTACCGCGGCGAGATGTCCGTGTCCAAAGACATCCTCAAGCAGATGGGTGACAGCTACCGCCGCATTCGCAATACCAGCCGTTTCCTGCTCTCCAACCTGAGCGGTTTCGAGCCTGGGACGGATGCGCTGCAGCCGGAGCAAATGCTGGCGCTGGACCGCTATATTGTCGACCGGGCGCTGCAAGTGCAGGCTGAGATTAAAGACCTGTACGACGGCTATCACTTCCATCAGGTCTACCAAAAGCTGCATAACTTCTGCGCCCTGGATCTAGGCGGTTTTTATCTGGATATCATCAAGGATCGCCAGTACACCACCCAGGCCGATTCCGTGGCACGGCGCTCCTGTCAGACGGCCTTGTACCATATCGCCCAAGCGCTGGTGCGCTGGATGGCACCGGTGCTCAGTTTCACCGCCGAGGAAATCTACGAGAACTTGCCCGGTGAGCGGCTCGATTCCGTGTTCCTGACCGAGTGGTACGACGGCCTGTTTGCGCTGGCCGACGATGCCGATATGGGCCGGGCGTTCTGGGACAAGGTGCAGGATGCCAAGCAGGCAGTGAACAAGGCCATCGAAGGCGCTCGTGCAGCCAAGCTGATCAAGGGTAGCTTGAGTGCGGAGGTGGTGTTGTTTGTGGATGCCGAGCAGAGTGCGTTGTTGCAGCGTCTCGGTGATGAATTGCGTTTTGTCACCATTACCTCCGACGCGGTTCTCAAACCGTTGTCTGATGCGCCGGCAGAACTGGAAGATACCGCCGTGGCGGGCCTGAAAGTGCAGGTGCTGGCTTCGGATCATGCCAAGTGCGCTCGCTGCTGGCATCACCAGCCGGACGTAGGTAGCCACGCGGAGCATCCTGAGCTGTGCGGCCGCTGCATTACCAATGTGGATGGCGACGGCGAGGTTCGACACTATGCCTGATAATACGTCGGATGCCGGGCGCAAGACGCCGGACAGTACAAAGAAACGGCTGCCTGGTCAGCTGAGCTGGCTGTGGCTGACGGCTTTGATCATTGCGTTGGACCAGTGGACCAAGCATGAAGTGGTCGCGGTGTTTTCCCTGTATGAGCGTTTGGAAGTGTTTCCGCATTTCAATTTGACCCTGGCCTATAACAGTGGGGCGGCCTTCAGCTTTCTGGCCGATGCCGGTGGCTGGCAGCGTTGGTTCTTTACCGCTATCGCCGTGGGTGCATCGGTGATGATTTTGATCTGGCTGACTCGGCTTACTGCTGCTGAGAAACTGCAAGGAGTGGCTCTGTCGCTGATTCTTGCCGGTGCTCTGGGTAATTTCTACGATCGCTTGGTGCTGGGGCATGTGGTGGATTTTCTCGACTTCTATTGGGGCGATTATCATTTTCCGGCCTTCAATATTGCTGACACTGCCATCACTATCGGTGCCGGCTTGATTCTGCTGGATATGCTGCTGGGAGCCAGAAAGGAGCCCAAAGATAATGACTGAGTTACTGCGCGCAGGCCCGGAGACCCGGATTACCCTGCATTTTGCTGTGCGCCTGATGGACGGCACGGACCTGGATTCCACCTTTGATGGTGAGCCGGCTTCTTTTGTGTGGGGGGATGAGTCCCTGCTGCCCGGTTTTGAAAATGCCATCCGCGGCCTCAAGGCCGGCGATCGCCGCAGCGTCTTCCTGGAAGCCGCCAAGGCGTTCGGCGAATACAACGAGCAGAATGTGCAGCATTTCACCCGCGACACCTTCGCCGAGCATGATTCCCTGGAGCCCGGCATGGTGCTCAGCTTTGCCGATGCGGCGGGCGCCGAGCTGCCGGGGGTAATCAGCAAGGCGGACGATGAGTGGGTGATGGTGGACTTCAATCATCCACTGGCGGGCCGGGATCTCACTTTTGAAGTGGAGATTATCGGTATTGAGCGTTATGCCCCTGAGCAGCCTGTTACCCTCAATTGAGATTGGACAGTTGAGGGTGAAAAGAGGAAGGTGCTCAGGTAAGCGCTCACGGCGCCGGTTCGCGGAATGTTTGTGGTTTTCCGCTGTCAATTATCAACCGTCAACGACCAGCTGATTTATGGAAATTCGTCTCGCCAACCCCCGTGGCTTTTGTGCCGGGGTGGATCGTGCCATCGATATCGTCAACCGGGCGCTGGAAGTGTTCGGGCCGCCGATTCATGTTCGTCACGAAGTGGTGCATAACCGCTATGTGGTGGAAGACCTGCGTCAGCGCGGCGCGGTCTTTGTTGAAGAACTGCACGAAGTGCCGGACGACGCCATTGTCATTTTCAGCGCCCACGGGGTCTCCAGAGCGGTGCAGGAAGAGGCGGAGCGGCGTCAGTTGAAGGTCTTCGACGCCACCTGCCCGCTGGTCACCAAGGTGCATATGGAGGTTATCCGTTATGCCCGTGAAGGCCGCGAAAGTATCCTGATTGGCCACGCTGGCCATCCGGAGGTGGAAGGTACCATGGGGCAATACGACAAATCCTATGGCGGTGACATTTATCTGGTGGAAGACGAAGCCGATGTGGCGAGCCTGACGGTTCGCGACGAGAGCAAACTGGCCTTCGTGACCCAGACCACCCTGAGCGTAGACGATACCGCCAGAGTCATTGATGCCTTGCGCCAGCGCTTCCCGGCTATCCTTGGCCCCAAACGTGAAGATATCTGCTACGCCACGACCAACCGCCAGGACGCCGTGCGTCAGCTGGCACTGGAATGCGGCCTGGTGCTGGTGGTTGGTTCGGTAAACAGCTCCAACTCCAATCGTCTGCGTGAGCTGGCCGAGCGCTGCGGTGCCGATGCCTACCTGATCGATGAGCCGTCGCAGATTGATGCGGACTGGCTGAAAGGGAAAACCACTGTCGGTGTTACCGCCGGCGCCAGCGCGCCTGAAGACTTGGTGCAGCAAGTCATCGCCACCCTCAAAAGCCTGGGAGGCGAAGACGCCGAAGAAATCCCCGGCCGTGAAGAAAATATCCGCTTCTCCATGCCCAAGGCGCTACGCCCGTAGCGCCTGTCCCGCTTGTTTGACCGTTCATCCCCCGCGTTAAGGTCTGAGTCTTTAGATTGGGCAAAAAACTGCACCAGTCTACGATTAAAGTGTGAGCCTTCTCACACACTAAAGTACCAAAACTCATTATTTTTCAGCAGCTTATACCGTTCGGCGACAGCAAGGCTCCGCTGGTCTCCATTCAATTGAAGGCATATCCCGCCTTGCTAGAGTGATACCACGAATAAAAACCGATAGGTCTGGGCAGGGATGAAAACAGCATCAAAAAGCCGTATTCAGGCGGGGTTTACCATCATTGAATTGATGATCGGTATTGCCGTGGCGGGCATTCTTTTGGCGGTTGCCGTACCGGCGTTTAATGACTTTCAGGAAAGGAATGCGCTGCGCTCGACGGCCGCTGATTTTATTACATCGGTGAACACGGCACGCATTCAGGCGATCAATCTACGCACTTCTGTGACCCTTAAACCGATTTCAGGTAACGATTGGGGCGCTGGCTGGATGATCGAGTATCCAGTATCGGTCATCACAGAGAAAGACCAGGAATTTTCGCCAACCGGTAGCGGAAAAATTGTTTCTGAAGACGGCCTGAGCAAAATCGAATTTCGCAGCAATGGCCTGTCGAGCGCGGGTGAGGCGGAATTCTCTTTATGCGATGACCGCAGCGGAGAGGAAGGAAGAACAATCACGGTATCGCCGTTTGGCAAGATCACCAACGAAGTGAAGAGTTGTAGCTGATGAAAATCACAAGAAAACAGCAGCGAGGTGTGGGGCTTATCGAGGTGATGATCGCCTTGCTGGTGCTGGCAATCGGCGTGCTTGGCTATGCGGGAATGCAGCTTACCGCGCTGAAAGCGGCAGAAGATGCCAACAACCGCGCACAGGCCACCTTGCTGGGCCAGGATGCGCTGGAGCGCTTTCTTGCCAATGAAACGGCAATGGCGACGTACACCAATGTTGATGAATGGCCAGATGAGAGCACGACTCCTGGAGAAAAGCCGGCGAAGCTGAATGATTGCATTACTAAGTCCTGTAGTGCTGATGACCTCGCTTCTTGGGATATCAGCATGCTGGCGTGGCAGGCTGCGAATCGGTTGCCTGCGGGAATGATCGCTGTGGACGAATGTCAGCATGCTGCCGGGATCAGCTGTGTGGTTATTAGCTGGAACGATGATGCGCCAGATGACTGCATGACGAATGATGGCGTTAACACGGATGAAGGGACTTCTTGCGTGGTGCTGGAGGTGGCGCGATGAGAAAAAGCAAAGGGTTTAGCCTCGTTGAGCTGATGGTGGCAATGCTTCTCGGGTTGCTGATAACTGGCGCCGCCTTGCAGTTGTTCCTGGCCAACCAGCAATCGTTTGCCTTGCAGCAGACGTTGTCCCGCGTTCAGGAAAATGGGCAACTTTTCGTGCGTTTCCTTGTGGCTGATCTACGCAGGGCTGGCCTTGAAAGAGATGGGCTTGCTGTGCTTCCTGATGAGAAAGGGGTTCGGTTTGCGGCTTCGGGCACGGTACCAGGCTCGGTAAATGGGAACGATTATGACCGTCTCACCTTAGGCTACCATGGCCTGTCGGATTGTGAAGGCTCGGTGGTGAGCGACCTGACAGAAGTGGTGAATACGTATTTTGTGAATAGCGATGCCGAGCTTATCTGCCAGGGTAATCTGACAGGCGGAAATGGGGTGGTGTTGCTGGATGGTGTTGAGGCTTTTGAAGTGCTTTACGGTATTGATGAGAACAAAGATGGTTATGCAAATGTTAGTCGCTATGTTGAGGCTGGCTCCCAGGGTAGCTCACCTGTCATCGCCGTTCGATTTTCTCTTTTGCTCAAAGAAGAAAGTAATTCACTGCCACAAAGCGATGGAAAGCGGAAATTTTATGTGCTGACCAAGACAGTGGACGAACCGGAGGATCGCTCTGTTCGCCGTATATTTATGTCTACAGTCAAAATGCGTAACTACAAGTGGGATGCCGTATGAATACCAATATTGCGACATGGCGAAGCCAGCGAGGGGCCGCCTTGGTGGTTGCGTTACTGATTCTGGTGGTGGTGTCCTTGCTTGGCGTGTCAGCTATGAAATCCAGTGTGTTCTCGGCGAAGGTGGCTACGGGGACGCAAGCAGACGCTATGACCTTTGAAGCGGCGGAAACCGGTTTGGCCGGGGCTTATAAGGAACTAAATAATATGTCGGGTGCGGATCTCTATAGCAGCTTGGGGAGTGGAGGATTGCTCGTACGCTGTGTGACCGAAAAAAATATCGCAAAGAATGGAGCCTGTGCTAAAGGCGATGCTCTTGATTCAAGAGGCCTAATTGTCGCTGAGACTTCTTCCATGCTGAATGGCTACGAGCTTGTGGAAGGGGCGGAAATTGGAACGACAGCGGGCTCGATGATCGATGTGGACTATAAGGTAGCGATGCTGGGTGAGAGTTCCATGGCCAGCTTCAATCTGGATAACCACCATGTTCAGGAAGCGCTCAAGCGTGGCCTGAAGCCTGGCTCAGAAATCGAGTAGGGGGAGATATGAATAAATTAAAAACGGTAATGGGCTTGATGCTGGTTTGTGCGTTAGCGCCGACTGGTGTGTATGCGGATGATACCGAGATATTTTTTGCCAAGGCCAATGCGGATAACGAAGAAAATAAGCCTAAAGCCAATGTGTTATTCCTGATTGATACTTCCGGGAGCATGGAAGGTAGAAGTGGCGGATCTGGCTCTCCAACTAAAATGCAGGAATTGAAAGACGCATTTTCAACGGTGATCGATAATCTTGGCTCTGATATCGATGTGGGGCTTGCTAAATTTAATGGAGGTTACGATAACTCAGCTTACGGAGGGTATGTTTTTTATCCTGTAAGCGAGATGGATGATTCCGCGCGAATAGAGATTAAGCAGATCGTAAATGGACTGCAGGGTACTTCTAATACTCCTACCATGGAGGCATATAGTGAGGCAGCCAGATACATGCTGGGCTACAGTCCATCCGACTATGCAAAAAGAGGAGAGGCGCTAGAAGAAGAGCCTCGTCTGGCCGTTAATGTCGAAAGAAAAAGAGTTTGCTACCAATGGTGTCAGTACCCTGGATATGAAAGGTACAGATGGGAATACGTGTCTGCCTCGAAGTATAACTCTCCTGCCAACTTGAAAAATCAATGCGAGAGTAATCATATTATCGTCATGACGGATGGTGATCCAACGTCCGACAACGATGAGTCATCCGTGACTAGAATTACTGGTGGTAATTGCAATGGGAGTTATAACTGCCAAGCGAAATTGGCAGGTTGGCTCTATAATAATGATGAAGATGTAGAAGGAGCTAGAAAATCGATTAAGACGTGGCAGGTTGCGTTGGGGGTAAGCGAAAGCTCTAGTCAAGCGAGAAATATGAAGAGTGTTGCTGAGGCAGGGCTTGGTGATCCCTCCGCTGAAGTACGGTTTGCAGATAATGCAGATGAGCTTGCGGCTGAATTTAAAGAAATTTTGGACTTGGTTGATAAGGACTCTCGTACTCTGTCTTCTCCTGGTGTGGCTGTAAACCAAATGAACCGGTTTGCGTATCTTGATGAGCTTTATTATGCGGTTTTTACTCCGAACAAAAATAGTAACTGGGAAGGTAATCTCAAGCGCTATCGCCTGAAAGATGGTGATATTGTAGGGGCTTCAGGAGTTAATGTTATTGATCCTGATACGGGCTACTTTAAAAAGGATTCCCGCAGCTTTTGGAGTGATGAAGATGATGGCGTTGATGTAGAGAAAGGCGGTGCGCGAGGAGAGCTGGTAAGCCGTAATCTTTATTACAACACAGGAACATCAGTTAAGAAGTTGGATTGGAGCGAGGTGGAAGATGATCCGGAGGATTGGGCTCAATTTTTGGGGCTTGATAAAAATGCCGATGATGATGAGGTTTTGGCTGTTTCCGATAAGCTGAAGACTCAATGGGGCGATCCTCTGCATAGCGCTCCGGTACTGGTTAACTACGGTGGCGATGAAGACAATAACATGGTTTTTGTGTCCACTAATGGCGGCATGTTGCATGCGATCGATACCAATGACGGCTCTGAAAGCTATTCTTTTATGCCGGAAGAGTTTATTAGTCAGGCGGAAAAATACACTTCGGATACCTTCCCTCTAACGAATGATAATCGTCGTCAGACCTATGGTCTGGACGGTAGCTGGGTTGCGTGGCGTAAGCCGAACGCTACAGATCCGGTGGCGGGCAAGCCTGAACATGTGTACCTCTACGGGGGGATGCGCCGAGGCGGGCGTACTTATTATGCGCTGGATGTATCCAGCAAGAACTCCCTAAAGGTCAAATGGAAGATTGAGGGTGGACAGACTAACGGGTTCTCTGATCTTGGTCAGACTTGGTCGACACCAACGCTGACACAAATAATGGTTGGTGATGACAAAGTGCCAGTGCTTGTCTTTGGCGGCGGTTACAGTGCTGACGACAATGACAATAAACAGGGGAAAGCTCGCAACTCAGGCGACTCTGTGGGGAATGCTATCTATATCGTCAATGCAGAGACCGGAAAGTTGATTTGGTCTCATAGCGGCGGCGAAATGAAATGGTCTGTTCCTGGCAGTATTTCTGTAGTTGATAAGAATCTGGATGGGCTGGCCGATTTCCTTTATTTCGGCGATCTGGGTGGGCAGCTTTTCCGGGTCGATATTGATCAGAGTGGCGGCAAGAAAATGTCAGTGAATCGACTGGCCCAGTTGGGTGGCGCGGGTGCCAGTGGCAATCGCCGTTTTTATGATGCACCCGCTGTGGTTTATGTTGTCGAGGAAGGAAAGAAAAAGCTCTATGTTGTTGCCGGCTCAGGCTATCGCTCGCATCCTCTGGATGAAAGCGTGGACGATATGCTTTTCGTGGTGAAGGATGATACCGCAATGACTGCGGCGCAGGCGGCGCCGACGGAAGTAAGGCTGGAAAACCTGACGAATGCCTCTTCTGAAACGCCTGACGCCGGGGATAAGGGCTGGTTTTATCCTATGGAGTTGGACGGTGAAAAGATTTTGGCTTCTCCAACGGTGTACACCACAGTGGATGATCAAAAAAATACGATTTCGGTTTTAGCGGCCACTTCGTATTCCCCTACCAGGCAGGATCAGCAGGAATCCCCTTGCGCGGTGACATACGGGTCTGCTGCTTTGTATCGCGTTAATCTTCTCAACGGCAAGGGGGTGGATTACAACAATGATGGCGTGGCCGATGAGCCACCGCGTGTAGATCTCAAGCAGACCGGTATCCCTCCAGCGCTTACAGACATGCCTGGTGGAACTGGAGGTAATGGTGACCCAATTGAAGGGGCGGGCTGTGTCGGCACCGAGTGTCTAGAGCTCAATGATGAAGGGTTCGAGCATTTGAGAAAGCGCCGTTGGTACCAGATGGATAAAACTGAAGCCGACCAGTTCAAGCTGGAGGGGATGCATCCATGAGCTCGCTCAAGATGAACGAAGGCCGTCTGGAGCAGCAAGGCTTTACCCTGATAGAGCTGATGATTGTGGTAGTGATAGTGGCCATTTTGGCCGCTATCGCTTACCCCGGTTATACGCGCTATGTACAGGATACCCGGCAGGCGGAAGCGCAGGGGGAGATGATGGCGTTATCGGGAGCGCTGGAGCGTTACCGCGCCAAGAATTTTTCCTATAAAGATGCAAACACCAAGTTATCGGAGTTGTCGCCAGTGCTTGCCAATAGTGACTATTTCACAACGGCAATCTCCGTGACGGGGACTGGAAACCAAGAGTATGAGATTACCACGACGCCGAAAACGGGATTAATGACAGGTACGGAAGTGCTGAAGCTCAATAGTGAGGGACAAACATGCATGAAAGTCTCTGGCTGCACGATTGGGACTGACGATTCCTGGAAAGAGCATTAATTGCAGTCTTCTGGCTTGGCTGTTTCCACTCTGGGGCGGCCAATCCAGTTCATGACAATTCTTCTTGCCGCGACGTGGTTGCATAAATAGAAGCTGCCATTCTGGAAATGGCTGTTACCTCGGTTGTGGAATACGAGTGCATCCCCTTTGAATCGCTTCCAGACCAGGCGAGTTGCGCCGGGGAGTTGGTAGTGTTCAATGATTTCCGACGCGCTCAGTGTCCCATCATTATTTTGATCAAATCCCATCCATACCTTCTGTGTCTTCTCGAATTTGCTGCAGCCCGTCTGTCCGTCGCAGAGCATGCGATTGCCGTCGCTGATCGCACCGGCACGGGCCTGTCGGATCAGGCTGTGTAGTGTCATTGTGGCTGAGCGTACCTGGTAGCGGGGCAGGAGGTCGTTCCAGGCATGTGATGCGCAAGCAACAAGAATACCGGCTACGGAGAGACTCACTAGCAATTCAATCAGTGTGAAACCTTGCTGCTGTTGGCATCGAAAACGGGGCATCGGCGTGACTCCTGTGACACTGCTATGGAAGCCTACGGAAGAATACGCCTGGTGGTTATGCTATCGTTGCCATCCTTAGTGTCTTCCGTTTCCTCGTATTGCCATGTCAGATGTACTCGTTGTAGGTGGTGGAATTGTCGGCCTTCTTGGTGCGCTTGAGCTTACACAGCGTGGAAGAGCGGTGACGATTATTGATGCCCCGACTCACTATCCCCCGGCTTCCTGGGCGGGTGGCGGCATTCTTTCTCCGTTGTATGCCTGGCGTTATTCCGATGCCATGACCCGTCTGTCCGTGGATGCTTTTTCCCGCTATCAACAGATACTGGATGAGAGCGATGCTGCGGGCATTTCGGGCTGCGAGGCGCTGCTGCATTGTGGAGGCCTGTGGGTGGAAACGGGCGGTGATGATGCGGCTCGTGCCTGTCAGTGGGCTCGGCGCTGGCAGGTCCCTGTACAGTCAGTGTCGGCCAGTGAGCAGATGCCAGAGTCTGCTGCCGGGGCGGGGCTGCTGTTTCCGTCGCTGGGCAATATTCGTAACCCTGGTCTATTGAAAGTGCTGCGTGCGCATTTGCAGCGGTTGGGGGTTCGTTTTCAATCGGCAGTGGTCAGCCGGGTGCTGCCCACCAGGGTGGGGGCACGGGTTCTGGCCGCTGATGGCAGGGAATGGCAAGGCGATACGGTTGTTGTCAGTGCCGGGCATAGGGCGGCGCAGCTTTTGCTACCGATGGGGATAGCGATGCCGCTCTTTCCTGCAAAAGGGGAGATGCTTCTTTTTCGTATGAAGCCAGGCCAGGTGCCTGCGGTCATGTTGACGGAGAGAGGGTATTTGATCCCCCGGCAGGATGGTTCTGTGCTGGTAGGGTCAACGCTGAGGAAAGGTGACAATACCACCTATCCCACGGTTGCCGGGCGTTATCAGTTGGAGCGGTTGGCTGCGTCATTGTGGCCGGAGTTGGCATCCTGTTCGCCGGCTTTTCACTGGGCAGGGGTGCGGCCGGGTTGTGAGCGGGATATTCCGTTCATTGGCCCGGTGCCCGGTACCAGCGGTGTGTATGCCGCGGTGGGGCATTATCGCAACGGGCTGGTGTCAGCACCGGCCAGTGCGGAACTGCTCGCCCAACTGATAGCCGGTGAGCTGCCCTTTACCGACCCTGAGCCTTATTCGTTATCTTCTGTCTCGCCCTCGTCGCGATCCAGCTCCAGTTTTTTCAATCGGTAACGCAATGAACGGAAGGTCATGCCGAGTTTTTTGGCAGCGGCGGTGCGGTTCCAGTGGGTGGCGTCCAGGGCCTTGAGGATTTCCTGCTTTTCAATGTCTTGCAGAAAGTCTTCCAGAGGCTGGTCGCCAGGCCTCGTTGTTGGTGCCGTTGTCGATGCCTGGGCGTTATGGCGGGAGGTCGCCGCGGTCGAGCGGCCTGATGCCAGGCGCAGGTGCTCTGGCAGAATGGTGTTGCCGTCGCACAGGGTTAGGGCCCGCTCCAGCGTATTTTCCAGCTCCCTGACGTTGCCGGGAAAGGTGTAGTTTTCAATGGCGCTTACCGCGTCGGAACTGACGCTGGGTGGAGGTATGTCCCAAGCCTGGCTGAGCCGGTTGAGAATATGTTGAACCAGTTTGGGAATATCTTCGCGCCGGTCGCGCAGCGGCGGCACATGGGCTTCGATAACATTTAGCCGGTAGAAGAGATCCTGGCGAAAGCGCCCCTCTTCCATTTCATCTTCCAGATTCTTGTGGGTCGCGCAGAGAATGCGCAGGTTGACCGGGAATTCCTTGGCTTCGCCTACTGGGCGCACGGATTTTTCCTGAATGGCGCGCAGCAGCTTGACCTGCATATGGAGTGGCAAGTCGGCCACTTCATCCAGAAACAGGGTGCCGCCGTCGGCTTCGCGGAACAGCCCCTTTCGGTCTTCCACGGCGCCGGTGAATGCACCTTTGCGGTGGCCGAAGAATTCGCTTTCCATTAGCTCTGACGGAATAGCGCCGCAGTTGACTGCGACAAACGGTTTTTCCCGGCGTGGTCCGAGAGTATGAATCAGCCGTGCAATACGTTCTTTACCACTGCCTGACTCGCCGCTGATATAGATGGGAGCCTGGCTGCGGGCCAGCTTTCGAACCTGGGCTTTCAGTGCCACCATGCTGGGGGCTTCACCAATCAGATTGTCTTCTTCTTCACGGTGTTCTTCGACTTCGCTGATGCCCAGACCGTCTTCGATCAGCTGCCGTAACCGGTCCAGTGCCACAGGCTTGGCAATGAAATCATAGGCGCCGTATTTCATCGCATCGGTGGCGGTTTCCATGCTGCCGTAGGCGGTGATAACGGCGGTGGGCATGGTTGGGCAGTGTTGTGAGATGAACTGGAGAAGTTCCAGGCCAGTGCCATCCCCCAGATTCATATCTGTCAGGCAGAGGTCGTAATGCGCGTCTTTGAGCTGCTGCCTGGCGGCAGACAGGGAGTCGGCTGCGGTGGCCTGAAGCTTCATGCGGCCAAGTGTGATGACCAGCAGTTCGCGCAGGTCAGCTTCGTCGTCAACAACCAGTACGTGGGGGGTATCTGCACTCATAGGCGATTCTGTTATTGAAATTGTCGGTGCGGGTGAGCAAAGGTTATCACAAA
>Ga0209712_10000109_pt1 | contig 69709 bp, 64 predicted proteins | sample ArcOceMetagenome_FD_187443 | JGI IMG/M metagenome (GOLD analysis project Ga0209712, IMG submission 187443) | Marine eukaryotic phytoplankton communities from Arctic Ocean - Arctic Ocean - Greenland ARC118M Metagenome (SPAdes) (version 2) | ecosystem: Environmental > Aquatic > Marine > Oceanic...
CGCGCACAAGAAACTGTTTAATTTGTAATATCACTTTAAAAGGCCAGACATGCTCTGGCCTTTTTTATGCCTGTCATATTTTTCTGATGCTTTGTGCTGATGCCCCTTAGCCTTAAACATCTAAGCCAGTGGCAATGTCTGTCGCTATTTATCAAGCCTATTGATCACTGTGTACATTAACTAACCTGCCGCCACTTTTTTTGGCGTTTTTCATCATTGAGAGGCTTTGGCCTCACTGCGACACTGAGTCATGCTTAACACTTTGCATTTTTAATAATAAGAATTTAGAGGCTGCCATGATCCCACGTACGATATTTGATAGTGACTTAGAAGGTTTTCGCGACACGGTTCGTAAATTTATAAATAAAGAAGCGGTGCCTTTTCACGCTCAATGGGAAAAAGATGGCCAAGTAAGCCGTGAGCTATGGAAAAAAGGCGGCGAGATGGGTTTCTTATGCCCTACAGCCCCTGAGCAATACGGCGGCCTTGGTTGTGACTTTCGCTACAGTGCAGTTGTTATGGAAGAGATCGCTTACTCAGGTTGCTCTGGTATTGGTTGGCCGCTACACAGCGACATCGTTATGCCCTACATTGAAAACTGGGGCACAGAAGAACAAAAACAAAAGTTTATTCCGCAACTGATCAGTGGTGACATGATTGGTGCCATTGCCATGACAGAGCCAGGGGCTGGCTCTGATTTACAAGGTGTAAAAAGTACTGCCATTAAACAAGGTGATCATTATGTTTTAAATGGCTCTAAAACCTTTATTACCAATGGTGCAATGGCTGACGTGGTGATTGTGGTTGCTAAAACAGATCCATCAAAAGGCGCTGCTGGCATTAGTTTATTTTTAGTTGAAGCCGGCATGGAAGGCTTCGAGAAAGGCAGCAATCTAGATAAAGTGGGCATGAAAGCCCAAGACACATCTGAACTGTTTTTTAACGATGTAAAAGTACCGGTGGAAAATTTATTAGGCGGCCGTGAAGGCACTGGCTTTATGGCATTGATGCAAGAGCTGCCACAAGAGCGCCTACTAGTAGCATTAACCGCAATAGCGGCATGTGATGCAGCCCTTACTTGGACAAAAGATTACATCAAAGAACGTAAAGCATTTGGCAAGCCTATTTGTAAGTTTCAAAATACGCGTTTTAAAATGGCCGAACTCATTACACAAACCAACGCATTGCGTGTTTACACGGATCGCTGCCTTGAACTTCATCTTGATAAAAAACTGGATATTCCTACAGCTGCGGGCCTAAAACAAATTACCACAGACTTACAATTCAAAGTTATGGATGAGTGCGTGCAGTTGTTTGGTGGTTATGGCTATATGAACGAATACCCAATTGCCCGCGCATGGGCTGACAGCCGTGTGCAAAAAATCTATGCGGGTACCAATGAAATAATGAAAGAGATTGTGGCTCGTGCTGAGCTGGGATAACTAACATTTAAAAGCATAAAAAAACGCAAGCCATGCTTGCGTTTTTTTATGGGTGATTAATTCATATTAATTGTTTTATGCCGCAGCCACTCTTCTGCTTCTTCTAGTGTTTCACAAAATTTCGTATTTATGCCACTGACATGCAGTAAATTTTCATACTGCTTTTGCACAAATTGAGAGCCCTGCATATTAACTAAAATAAAAGCGCAAAACCTAAACCCCATATTTTGGTTCAACCATCGAGACTCGGCTTCTAACTTCTTTTCAGCCTCCGGAGATAAAAGCGCATTATCATTTAGATATACGATCTGACCCCATTTTTTATGTTTTTCGCTTACCTTTTCTATTGCCTTATTTATGTCTGAATTATATGCGGTTAATAACTCTTCATTAAATGGACCATGTCCATCCACAATAATGACATTATCCGCCACTTCAATTTTATACGTCCCATGAGTAGAAAATGACATGCACACCCTAATCGTCTAATCGAAACCCTACTTTAATCGTCACTTGCCAGTGGGCAACCTGACCATCTTTAATGTGGCCTCGGCTTTCTAGCACTTCAAACCAGTCCATATTGTTTAAGCTCTTGCCTGCTTTAGCGATGGCATTTTGAATGGCTTGGTCTGAGCCTTCAGTTGAGCTACCTGTGAGCTCAACTTTTTTATAAACGTGATCGCTCATTCTTCACCTCTATTATCGTTAAGCACGTTTTTGCCCATAACCTTCATAGGCGCTAGGCCCAGCTAGGATGGCTTCTACTTCGCTGCGTAAGCTTAGGATATGATCTTCGGCAATTTGCCATTGATGACCCTTAACGATGGCTTGATAGCGATCACGGGCGAAAGGAATAAGGTCACTTTTGACCAACATGGTAATGGCCACTAATGGCCCCACCAATTGGGCGCTGTCATTCTTACGGCTAATGTATTCACTTTGTAAGGACTGCAAACGTTGCATTAGGTCTTCAACATCTTGCTGGTAATTCGAGGATTCCATTCCCACTCCAGTACAACTTCTATTATTTGGTTAATTTTTGCTTCAATACACTGAGTTTAGATCAAAAATTAAAAAGCGCGGCTAATTAAGGCCAGTTTTTTAAATCATCTAAATGAACGTTTCTTCAATTTATGTCACTTTTCGACCAACATAAAAAATGGGTAAACCGCTTTCACAGTTTACCCATTATTGTGTTTAGCTGGCCGATTTAAGCCACTGATTTCCGCATATTAGCCTTGAGCTAATAACGCTCGTAAATCAATGATGCCCGCATTGGCACGCGATATATAAGAGGCCATCACCAATGAATGGTTAGCGGTAAAACCAAAACCACTGCCATTTAAAATCACTGGCGCCCACACAGCTTCTTGTGTGGCTTCTAATTCTCGTACAATTTGTTTTACGCTGACCAATGCATTCTTTTTACGCAATACATCTGCAAAGTCTACTTCCATGGCTTTTAAGAAATGAATCAAAGCCCAAGCACTGCCACGTGCTTCATAAAAGACATCGTCTATTTCAGTCCATGGGGTTTTCACTTCAAACTCATCGTCGTTTTCAGTGCTTTGCGCGGCGGCGTTATCACCGGCTAAATCAATGTTAAGACGCTTTTGCCCAACACTGGCAGACAGTCGCTGACTAAGAGACCCTAAGCGGGTTTCCACATCTTTAAGCCATTGGCGCAGGTTATCTGCACGGGCATAAAACTGCGCTTGTGATTGTTCTTTATCGGCTAGGCGTAAAATGTAGCTATTCAGCTTTTTAATGCCACGGCGGTATTCACCTTCTGTATCTGGAATGGCCCATGACAGGTGATCAAAATGGAATTGTGGCTCAGCAATGGATAAGTCTAAATCCTCTGTGGATTGGCTTTGGCTGCGACTAAAGTCTTTGCGGAGCGCTCGGCTTAGATCACGCACTTGCACCAATACACCAAACTCCCAATTAGGAATATTATCTAACCATAAACCTGGAGGCGCGATGTCATTGCTTAAATACCCACCGCGTTTTTCCAACATGGTATTGGCCACATTCATCAGTGCTACTGAAGTGGTGTAACCCGTTGCTATGTGGCTGTCGTTTTCAGCGGCGTGCTGAGCTGCCACTTCTGATACAACAAACGGTTCAGGCTCTGTGCTCCAGAAAAAACCCAAAATAAACGCTATCACTAAAAACAGTGCCATAGCGGATATAAAGATACGCATAATCCATGTGGATTCTAAAAACTTCTGTAAGTGATCGCTGCCGTATGTCATCGCTTTTCCTTACAACTAGTGGTGCATATGGTGATGAGAATGGTCTTGCTGCTTCTCATTTAAAATGGATACCGCAGGCAAATTATACTCATAAGTTTGACCTTGCTGAGAGGTTAAGCTGATGCTCACCTTATCTTTTTCGTTTAGGCTTTTCTGTAAGCCCATTAACATAATATGGTGAGCACCGCTTTTAAATTCAAATGCGCTATTGGCTTTGATGGTTACCGTCATTACTTGACGCATAGCCATCACACCTTTGTCATTTTTGGTATGGGTGTGGTATTCGGATTTTTTAGCCACAGAGCTGCTGACTTTATGCAATACAATGTCTTTGTCAGTGGTATTTTTAAGCGTAAGAAAGGCAGCCGTATTAGGCTGGCCTGGAGGCATGATGCGCACATGGCCATGTTTTAGTTCTAAGTCTTGTGCTAAAGATAGGCTGCTAAACAGCATGGCCGATACGGCTAACAAACGAAAAACGCTCATATTCTTATTCCCAATCAAGTTGCCCACACTATATCAGGTATCGTTTTAAGCGGGAACTTAACTACCGCTCCCTCATTACAGCTTACGCCGTTTAATTCATTAGCTTTGATCGGCATCACGATTTATCGCACAGTTTTCACCAAGCAATGATATCAGCTATCGTTTAAGCGGGGACTGAACTACCGCTCCCTCATTACAGCTTACGCCGTTTAATTCATTAGCTTTGATCGGCATCACGATTTATCGCACAGTTTTCACCGAGCAATGATATCAGCCATCGTTTAAGCGGGAACTTAACTACCGCTCCCTCATTACAGCTTACGCCGTTTAATTCATTAGCTTTGATCGGCATCACGGTTTATCGCACAGTTTTACTAAACCACGCCTGACTATATTTGCTAGCTTTGTTCTGCATCCCCTATGGCGCACGGTTTGGCTAAACCATAACCCATTAATCCATCCAGGCCGATCTGCCACAAGGTATCTTGTTCGCTGTCTTGCTCAACCCCTTCGGCTAAACATAGGGCTTTTTGCCCGTGTAATACCTGTGCCATGCCACTGACAAATAATTCATGCTCTTTATGCTGCTGAATATCGCGGATAAAGCGTTTTTCGATCTTGCCTTGGTAAATAGGGAAGCGCGCCAAAAAGCCAAAGCTTTTGCCTGATGTACCTACGTGATCCACACTCAAGCGCAAGCCCATTTCATGAATATCATGCAGCCAATGCATGGCGTCTTCACTCATGTGTACCAAGGTATATTCACTGCATTCTAGAATTAAATGAGCACTCAAGGTTTTATCTAATATGTTTAAAAAATCTTGGCGAAACTGTTCGTCTTCTAAGCTTTTAGCACTGACATTAATCACCCAGTCGCCATCGGCGTTATGGCTGTGCATAAACTCCTGCCAATGCCTAAGCACCAATAAATCAAAGCGACTACTGAACTTTAATTTATCAATAATGGGCCAAAAGAATCCGGCTTCTAAACTTGGGCCGTCTTCTTGTAATAAACGGCAATGCACTTCTTGCTGTATGACTTTGCCATGGGCATCAAATAATGGCTGGGCAAACAGTTCGATTTTTTCTTGAGACAAAGCCACGTTAAGGCGTTTTTGCCAATGCACCCAATGAATCAAACTGTGCTGTTCTAATTCACCCAGTGTTAATACTTGTCGAGTGCTACTGCCCCGTTGTAATAAAATATCCAACTGATGTTTCAAACTGGAAGGCGCCACAATGTCATCGCATGGCAGCACGGCAATGCGCAATTGCGCCTGATGCTGCTCCAATAACGATAAGCGCATTAAATGCTGAGTGAGTCTCTCTAAGCGTTGAGTTAACAAGCCATCTAATGTGTCGGGGCAAAATACCCAAAATTCACCGCCGCCACTGCGGGCTTTACACACATGTTCGTGACTTAACATGGGCTCGGTTTTTAATAGCATGGCCACTTGCAGCAAGATGTCATCCACCACGGCTTTACCATGCTGCTCGTTAAGCTGTGTGAGGTTTTCAATTTGCAGCAGCATTAACCAGCCAGGGGAAAAACCATCGGCTTTCATCCAGTCTTGTAAAAACTGATCCAAACCTTTGCGATTATTTAATCCGGTGAGTTCATCGCTGATGGCTTCTTGCTGCAGCGCATAAATGGTTTCACCATGGGCGCTAAAACTGGCGTGCAGACGGTCTGACAATGCATTCATGCCATCCACTAATTTTGCTAATTCGCGGGCTTTAGGCTGCTGGGTAATATGCAAAAATTGATTGTGGGCTAGCTTGTCAGCAAGTTCTAATACCTGCTTTAAAGGCTGTAGCTGCCAGATCAATAATACGCGCACACCATAAATGGCAATGAACGTCATCAGCGCAAACCACGCCACTTCCGCTTTTACTAATTCCCACAGCTGACCATACATTGGCCCAGGGTGCAGCCTGACGCTTAACGTGCCTAATTGATGCCAACCTTGGCTCACGTAGGTTTGCGCGCGTTTGGCTCGTAATTTGAGTGTGCTGTGCAACCAGCCTGGCACCACACTGACGCCATCATCAGGGGCGTAACGGGCCACGTATTTATCGCTGTCGATGTAATCAAAACGGATTTCTAGAAAGTGGCCGCGATCAAATACCACATCCACCATTGAGCGCAGAGCCGCATCATCATACAGCTCGACACTTTGCGTCATACTCAAGGCAAGTGTGGTGGCTGTTTCATCAGCCCGTACCGCGAGCTGATGCTCAAATTGCACTCTTAGTTTGCCAATGTTGATCATCAGGTTGCCCGTCATGATCAAAGCCATTAACAAACCAATGCCCAGCGCTAATTGGCGACGAATACTCATATGAAACAAATCCTGTTGTATCTTAAAACAAACATCTTCATTTACTGCTTAAAATTATCTTTGGGTGACATTTCAGCTCACTGCTTAAAAATATCCTTAGGTAACATCTCAGGCTGACTATTCACGTATAGGGCCAACTGGCGATTAGTATGTAAATACCACTCATTCCATTTAACCCTAATTAAACATTTCAGCTCACTGCTTAAAAATATCCTTAGGTGAAATTTCCGGCTGATTATTTAAGTTTAGCCAAGCAGACAAACCTTGCTCGTCCATGCGCCGTAAAACATCCACCCACATGTCCAGACCATTGGCATCCCCCACTTTAATGCTGCTGCCGCGCATGCGCTCTAACCATAAACCGGCGCCGTTAAAACTGTACACTGGCGATAAATCGCGGCGCAGTGAGGCCTTTTTAATTTGCGGAATCAGGTTATCCAAAATAAGCGGCTCGGACTTGGCGGTGGCGTAATATGCCAACACCATATGGGCCTGATTTAATTTCATCGCTTTAACATACATGATGCGTAGCTTTTGCTCTGCAATACCGGCCTGAATTAACGAAAAATACTTAGCCACAACAAAGTCTTCGCAATCTCCGCCACTGGTTCCCAGTGACTCAAGCGGCGTGGCCCAATAGTCCTCTTTTTGCCAATGTTCATGATCACTGACAAAACGAATGTGTTTATTAAAATATTGATTAATGCGCTGTAGAGTTTGTTGCTCTTGATTAACGGTGCTGTCAGGCCCATTTTGGCCATTGTTTTTCGCATCTAAAACCAAGCGTCCCCAACCCAATAATACCGGCTCTATTTGCTGGCCATATAATGCCTTAGCTTTATTCAGCATCTCGTCATTAATGAGTTGGCCTAGGGTTTGTGCCAAGCTCCAACCAATAAGGCCCACACTCAAGCCCAACCACAGACTCAGCAGCAGCTGCTTTTTAAGCAAAATCCGTTTGTCTATGGCCACAAATATTCACAACCTTTAACCCATTTATACACATCAACACATACATGTATTGAGAGCATCCCTGCTTATAACTATAGGTGAGCTTTACTAAAACACGTGTGAAATAAGTTGAGAACTTCGTAGCAAAGCTAAGGTTTGGCCCGCTTGCCCTAGGTTATTGCGGCTAAGGTTTTATTTAGGCCTTTTATTACAAGGCCGGGAGAGTTGTATGCCTGAGCAAAACACACACAGTCTTAGCCAAGTACAAGCGATGCAAGCGCAATTTAGCCACCGCACCAGTAACCATGTGCGCGCACTGGCCAATCATTTTCGGCATTTAGGCCAAGGCCAGATGAGTGCTGCAGACATTAACGATTTGGTGTTTATTTGCGACAAACTCATGGAGCATGCTCAGCATTTTAATCAACCCAACCAATTAGCACTGGCCACTCAATTGCGTTTGCATCTTCGTCATTTACAGCATCAGCAAGACCACGTGAGCAACACTCAAACTCAATTATTAAAAGGCATTGTGTTCCAACTGGGCCAATCGGAATTACGTGATACAGACACTTTGGACTCGCCCACAGAAGCCAGCCAAAAATCTCCCATTTTACTGGCCTTAAAACCGGCGTTTGCCAACAACCTAGCCGAGCAATTAGAGCTGTTTTCAATTGATTGTTTTCTGGCAAAAAATCACGAAGACTTTTTATATTTACACCAGCAATACCCGGCTAGCCGCTGCATTATGGATGTGGATTTTCAAGCTAATGGCCCAAATAGCAAGCAAGCTAGCGAGCCAAATAGTGGCCAAGGTTTGTTATTGGCCAATGGCTTACCCAAAGACAAAACCAGCGGCATTATTTTTATTAGTGATCACAACATCGAGCTCACCCAACACCTTGAAGCCATTCGCTGTGGCGGTGAGGCACTTTTAATTCAGCCTTCTATTGCACAATTAATTCAAGCGCTGGATCAGCATCAGAAAAAGGAACAAGCCCCTGAATACAAGGTATTGATTATTGATGATTCTAAAACTCAGGCCGCGCTTACTAATAAAATTTTACAAAATGAAAACATGCAAACCCTGTGTATCCATGATCCAACTACTGCGTTAGAAAACATGCAACGTTTTCAACCTGACTTAATTTTAATGGATATGTACATGCCCGAATGCTCAGGCAGTGAGTTAGCCAGCATCATTCGCCAGCATGCTAACTATGTCAGTACGCCGATTTTGTTTTTATCAGGCGAAGAGAACACCGCCATTCAATTAAACGCCATGGCACAAGGAGGTGATGATTTTTTAACAAAACCCGTAGACCCACAGCATTTAATTCGCACGTTAAAAAACCGAGGTGATCGCGCCAAAATATTAAAAGATTTAATCACCCGCGATAGTCTCACCCAGCTTTACAACCACACCCATATTTTAGAAAAACTTAATCAACATATGACGCAGGCCAAACAACATAATCAACCACTGTGTTTTGCCATGATTGATATCGACCTATTTAAAAACATTAACGATACCCATGGGCACCCCACTGGGGATAAAGTCATTTGCGCTCTGTCGTTATTTTTGAAACAACGCTTGCGCCAAAGCGATGATGTTGGCCGTTATGGCGGAGAAGAGTTTGCGGTGATTTTAAGCAATACCACGCAAGAACAAGCTCAAAAGATCATTAATGAAATTCGCCAAGCCTTTGTTAAATTGCAGCACCCAAGTGAGAAAGGAGAATTCCAAGTAAGCTTTTCCTGCGGTATTTGTCAGCTTGATAGGGGCAACCAGCAGCGCCTATTGCAACATGCTGATGAAGCCTTATATGCAGCAAAAGAGGCCGGCAGAAACCAAGTGCATGTTTATGAGAGTTAAGCCTGCCTAAGCGCTCACATAACTACCTATATTGGGGCATAAAAGCACTGCCAATTTACTGTTAAAATTCCTGCCTACTTTAGAGCAGTTAGAGCCACATTATGGATAACAACCAGTATTTCTATCGTACCGTGGTATTTACCCGTGCCAACAATCAAGTGGCCTTAGCGGACATTAACAACCCAAAAAGTGTCTCGCCATTAGAGGATTGGATGGGCATTGTGGTGTCATTAGCCGACGGCAAACACACGGTGCAAGAGCTGATCGACTATATGTCTAATCAATATGAATCAGCCCCTGAAAATTTAAAAGAAACCCTGCATTCGGTATTAGAGCGTTTGATAGAGGGCGGAATTGTTTTACTGTCAAAGGAAAAAATAGAGCTGCCTTATTATCTGGCTTCGCCTATTGAAAATTACGACATTGAAAAAGCCAAGCAAGAAATGCAAAAAGACGGCTACCCTATGACACAAGCGGTGATGCATTAGCTAAGTTAAATCGCATTTTTACAATGTCGATGAACCTAATGATCAGCCATAAAAAAAGCAGCCTAGGCTGCTTTTTTATTATGCGTATTCAAGTTTTATAAAATCAAACACCCGCCAGCATGGACTGACTTTTGTTCAAGGCCTTACTGATTTGTGTTTTGTTATAGTACACCAGTAAATAAGCCGCTTTATCTGTGTAATTCACCACAGACTCTTCAATGAACGCCCACTTGGTATTCACTGATTTTAATTTGCGTTTCACTTTATCTGAAATTGGCATTTCAATCATGCGCGCCAATTTAACTCGTAGCTTTTTCGCCACTTCTTCAGGGCGCAAAGTATCCTGAGAGGCGGATATGGCCATGCTGCCATACAGTGCACTGGACACATCAAAGAAGCGCGCCACCATGGCTTCAACATCCAGTGTCATTAGATGCATTTGATTCACTAAATCCGTTTCAGCGCTGATCAGCTTAGAAACGCGAATATACACATTGTCTAGATAGCTGCGGAATTCGTTACGGATACTCATATGAATGATGTATCCCGCGCCCTCAACATAATCAAATTTCAAATTAGGCTGAAGTTCGCTCCATTGGTTTTTTAATTCTGCGCCGACCACTGAGTCGTGTTTTTCGAACTCATCAAGATAGCCAGAAGCTTCAAGTAAATAGCGCTGGTACTCTTCTTGGTAGCGACTATCGCCCTCGCTCAGACTGTACATGTAAAATGCAGACATGCTTTGGCTAACGGCCACTGCGTGTTGAGTTAAAGGTGAAACAGCATAGGCACTGTTAAAGGCCATGAAGAATACGAGAAATAGCAGGCTACGATGTAGACCAGACATTTGATTACCCTCGATTTTTATTGTTATGAGATAGGTAAACTTATGATAGCTGCTTTTTTTATCAATCGTATAGACAGAAAAGGTCAATGACTGATTTTTAGTCACCTTCTAACCCTATAGCCCTTTCTGTCTAGTACAGCTGTGCGATTATGAGGAGGATTTCACGCCATTCTCAGATAGCCATTGCATGAATTGTCCCTCCTGCAATGCCCCTGCTACTTCCGCCTGTTTTTGATTGCCTTTGAACAGCTTCAAAGTAGGAATACTGCGAATGCCAAATTGGGCGGCCAATTGCTGCTCGGTCTCCGTATTGACCTTCAAGAAGATCCCTTGGGTTTTTAAGTTAGCCGCTGCTTTTTCAAAAGTTGGCGCCATCATTTTACAAGGCCCGCACCAGCTGGCCCAAAAATCCACAATCACAGGCAGGTCTGAACGGGAGACGATTTTATGGAACATCTCTTCATTGGCATCAATCACCTGACCGCTCAATAAACCCTGGCTGCATTTCCCACATTTGGGTGCCTCGTTAATGCGCTCTTCACTAATTCGATTCACACCAAGGCATTTAGGACAAACAAGATGCATCACATTCTCTCTTCTTTAATTCAGCTTTGCCTAATATGGGGTGATACGGGCGTAAATCAAGGCCTGCCATGCAAAGGTGCGACAATATGTCACAGGGCAATTCACTCCGTCAGTGGTAAAATAAACGTCACATAAATATGGCACAGAGCTGATCATGACCTCATTCTTAAAACCTCTTTCTACAGCCTTGTTAGGCGGCCTTTTATTAACTGGCTGTGTATTAGACGAAGACAACGATGGTTACAGCGTGGATGTGCAAGTTAGCGATGCTGAAAAAGGCGTAGCTGAAGTGACGGTTTCCGTAACGGGTGACTTTGTTGAAGGCCAGAGCATTAACGTGACACCTCATATGTTAATGGTTTCAGGTATGGAACACGGCACGCCTTTTTCTACTAACGAAGGTCAGTTAGATGCTAACGGTCAATTTAAAACGACCGCTTACTTTTTGATGCCTTCTAATATGCCTGCTGCCATGGGCGGCGAAAAAATGGGCGATTGGAGCATCAATGTTGAATATAACGATGTAACTGAAAACTTCCCTATTACTGTTGCAATGATGGGTACTGACAGAAAAAACCTTGTTGGAACCCTAGCAGATGATGCTATTACGCATATGGGGGACAGTGTTGCGCGTCCATATTATTTATTCGAACACGGCTTAGATGCCGATCACGAGTTCAGCGTATACATAGCTGCCAGAGAAACAATGTTTGACTATGCAGCTATTACAAGTGGTGCTGTTTTAAGTGCTGGTACTAGCAATGAACTAAGTGTTGGTAACCCTCAAGTTACAATGTGCCTTTACAGTGGCAGTACATGCTCAACTCTTGATGTCATAACCGATAGTAACGGCGTTTACACAACTACTAATTTACAATTTATTAATCAAAGTACAGATAAGATTCGTGTCAGCCTATCTATAAATGGTGAAACAAAAACACTTACAACAGATAAAACTGATGATGACATCGTAAATCCTTTAACTTATGAGTACGCTGAATTTACATTTTCTGCCATGAGCATGTAAAGCAGGTTAAAATACTCTTTTTATAAATCATTATGAGCAGATATGACGTTTTTCTGTAGCAGGTTAGCGGCCTTAAATATTTTAAGTGCCGCTCTTTTTCTTTTTAGAGCACTGCCTTTTCTAGTGCTAAGCAGTTTTATTTCGAATGCTAGTTGGGCGGCCTCTTGCTGCGGCGGCGGTGCCAGCAGTGGTGTGATCCTTCCTAAGTTTAACCAATCCATGTGGGACATTAGCTTGGCCCATGAAAGTGATGAGGGTAAGTGGAGAGAAAATGGCACTCACCAAAAAACAACAAACGGTTCAGAGTTCAATCAGCAACGTTTGAATTTAAATTATGCCCAGCGATTAAGCGATAACTGGCAGATCAATTATTCTCTGCCTCTTGTTAATAATCTTTCACAAAGCAGTGGCAAAGAGCACAACAACTTTGGTGCAGGTGATTTACAAATAAGCACCTGGTACGAAGCGTTTGAAAACGTAACCTGTGTTTATAAAATTACAAACCTTGAAAGCCTAAAGCCATCGATTTATTTTGGCGCCAATCTAACCCTACCAACCGGCACAAGCCCCTATAGTGACGACGCCAATTTACATAATGTACACGGCTTAGGCTTTTATCGTTTAGATGCCAGCATGATCATTGAAAAAACCGTTTATCCCCTTAGCCTAAGTTATCAAGCCAGTTATGGTGAACACTTCGAGCGACCTATTTCTAGGCAGTCTGGCCAAGCCATTACACCTTATGATTTAAAACTTGGGGCCCGTTCAAATCAAAGCCTAACCCTTGGATACACCATCTTTTTACCCACTTTATCCATGCTGACTTTTTCAGGCAGCGTATCTGAAGTGAAACAAAGTAAAAGCCGTGCCGATGGCGTAACCGATGAAAGCACCGGCTTTGATAAAAAGTCACTGGGCTTAAGCCTGGGTTATTTAACCCCGGCTAGAGATTGGACATTCAAATTAAATTCCAGCTATGCCTTTGGTGGCAACAACACCACTAAAACCTATTTAACCAGCCTAGGAGTAAGCCGTGTTTATTAAATCTCTGCTGATTAATATTGTTATTGTCGTAATGCTAACCGGTTGCCAAGAAGATTTGTTGCCAGAAAGTGAAAGCCAAGAAAGTGGCCCAGGCCAAGTTAACGAAACCGTTGACGATTTTAGTACGCAATTAAATACAGGAGATGGTTTTGTATTAAATCAGCGTTTGTCACAAGCCGATGCTGTGGTGTTTTATTTCACCATGTGGTGCACAGCCTGTGCAGGTCACACAAGTATCATCAAGAATGATTTTGAAACGGAATATGCAAATGTCGATTTTGTTTTGGTGGACTATGTTTCAAGCACTACTGCTTATAGCCGCTCTCAACAACAGAATGAAGGCTTCACCAGTTTTGATGTGATCGCCGATACGGATAACCGACTAGAAGATGCCCTAAGTGGCACCATGGGCAGCATAGTGGTAATTGATACCAACTATAAGGTGTTAATGAACGAAACGTTTAATAACTCAGCCAAACTGAAAGCTGTGTTAGATCAGCTATAAAAAACACATCACTTGTTTATGCGAACAGCTCTATGTCATCGTCTGCTGGCATTCGGCTGTTCAGTTCCATTTTTACCATGTCACTAAGCTCAGATAATTGCTCGTCGCTTAACACGGGTAGATGCAAACCCTCAAATACGCGCTGCCCAATGATTTGGCGTTCATAACACAACTTGTGCGCCGGTCCCTCTCCCACGATCATCACGGCGGTTTTATCCCCAACAACGGTTTTACTGCAATACGGACATTTCATACCTAATTCAATTCATGACTAATAACAGGGCTCAATGTACATGTGTACCAGATAACTTCAAAGAACCTGTGGAAATATCAATCATTCTCATTAACTTACAAATGGAATAAGTCCCGTCTAGTGGGGCTTTCAGAGCGTTTTTTTGCTAATATGGCGCCGTTCTATTTATGAAACAGTGTTTAACATGCCCCAAGTAATCGTTATTGGTGCCGGCGCCGCCGGCCTTATGTGTGCTATCTCCGCTGCCGAATTAGGCAAGGATGTGATCGTACTGGACCATGCCAATAAAGCCGGTAAAAAGATCCTTATCAGTGGCGGTGGCCGCTGTAATTTCACCAATATGTTTACCGAGCCAAGTAACTACTTAAGCGCCAACCCACACTTTTGCAAAAGTGCCCTTAAACGCTATACCCAATGGGATTTCATTGCAGAAGTGGATAAAGCCGGTTTGCCATGGCATGAAAAAAAGCTGGGCCAGTTGTTTAGTGACAACAAAAGCGAAGCCATTTTAAATATGCTGCTGGATCGTTGCGAAGCACTGGGTGTGAAGATTCAGTTAAATTGCAGCATCAGTAACATCGAAAAAACAGCGGATGACGTCTTTGCAATAAACAGCAATCAAGGCAACTTTGAGTGTAAATCCTTGGTCATTGCCACTGGCGCCATGAGCTTCCCAACCATGGGGGCCACTGATTTTGGTCATAAAATCGCAAAACAATTTAACCTAGCCTTAACCAAAACCGCCCCAGGCTTAGTGCCGTTTACGTTTGATGCCAAAGAGAAAGCACGTTTTGATGGGCTATCCGGTGTGAGCATGGACACCGACATTGAATGCCTTGGCAATAAAAGCGCACCTAGTTTTCGTGAGAATGTGTTGTTTACCCACAAAGGCTTGTCGGGCCCTGCGGTGTTACAAATCAGCTCTTACTGGCAGCCAGGCCAAACCATTAAAGTATGCTGCCTGCCCGATGTGAATTTATTTGAAGAATTCAAACAACAGCAAGCCAGCAGCCCCAACAAACATTTGCACAGCATTATTAAATTGCACTTCCCTGAACGGGTGATGAATGCGTTTTGCAAAGACGTGGACATTCAAAAGCCACTGCAGCAATACAAACACAGTGAACTACAAAACATTGCAGACTTATTTCAAGATTGGCAGTTTATTCCAAGTGGTACCGAGGGCTATAAAAAAGCCGAAGTGACACTGGGTGGGGTGAACACCGATGAGATCAGCTCTAAAACATTTGAAGCGAAAAAAGTCAGTGGTTTGTACTTCATTGGCGAAGTACTGGATGTGACTGGCCACCTTGGGGGCTTTAACTTTCAATGGGCTTGGGCCAGTGGTTATTGCTGTGGCCAAGCGGTTTAAAGCGTGCGCTATTAGATAAACGAACATATGCGCTTCTTGCTCTATGCTGCCAGTCTCTAGACATATGCGCACCGACGTCCATGTCTTCTTGCGCTATATGAAGTATAGGAAATACAAATGCCATGAAGAACAGGATGTTCGAGAGTGGCCCGCCCATCCTTGGGCATAAAAAAACGCCATCTATGAGGCGTTTTTACGTTCTAAGGCTCAGAGATTAAGACTCTCCGCCACCATGTTTGGCAATGTCATTTTTAATGAACACATACACACCACCAAAAAAGGCGCATGTTAAACCAACAATGATTAGGCCTGCAATTACATACTCATCTACATACATATTCATACCCTCGTTCTGAATGTTGTTTTGTATTGATGAGTTAACTTTAGCAATGCTCCGCAGAAAAAAATTGACGTATATCAAGAGCGAGATGGGGATGAAGGTTATGCCTAAGCTAACCTGATCTAGATCAAATTTTATGCACCCGGGTGTCAGGCTAGATTAGCGCTTATTCTGATTAGAAATAATATTGGCGAATTTAATAATCACCTGATCTTTAAACTTCTCTCTAATGTCGGCGTTTAACGCTCCTAGTAGCTTTCTATCCACCTTCATTAAGATGCAGGTTTCATTGGCTAAAACATTAGAACTGCGTGGGCAATTAAGGATAAAAGCGATTTCGCCAAAAAAGTCCCCAGGGCCCATTTCCGCCACAGAGCCTTGTACACCCTCTAGGGTCACCCGTGCCCCACCGCTCAATAGAATGTAAAACGCGGTGTCTAGGGTATCTTGCTCGATGATGTATTCGTCTTCATTGGCCACATAGAAGGTGGCTTGGTTATCGACGATCTTCTCACGTTCGAATGAAGTGAAGTGCTTAAAGAAAGGCACCTTATTCAAAATAATGAGGATTTTCCCTCGACTGATGGTGGTAATGCGTTTCATGTTTAGCCACCTCCCTTGTAGCGTTATTCTATCCAGTCCTTATAGCTTAGCTCAGCTTTCTCTAAGGCAAACAAATTAAATATGAACGATTCCACAAGGCTGAATAAAACCGTTTATGGCGGCCTTTATCCACAGGCATAAAAAAAGGGCCTAAGGCCCTTTCATAAACAGCGATATACGGCGAGTTAATCCACACTACGAGCTGAGGCAACGGTGCACACACTGCCACGACAGTTTTCCAAAACATACGGTAGCTGGCCATCCACAGTTAAAATGCCGTATTCCTCAAACTTAGTAAACGACGCCACATAATGAGGTAGACCTACAGTGGCCAACTCCCAAAAATCAAAATCGTGTTCGTGGCCATGCAAAGTCAAATCAAAACCATAACCCTCTAACTCCGCACTTAACTCTAGATCTTCAGGCCAAGGGGGGATATGGCTAAATGCAAAGGTATGCTCGCGTACTTCACCACCAGCAATATCAACCACTGCCTGAGCTTCTAACCAGTCGCGATCCGGCACATTTGCAAACTCGTATTTGTTATCGTTATAGACAACAAACTTAGAGTTTTGATAGGTAAAGCTGTAGTTCTCTGGCCCTATGGTATCCAACCAAATATCGGTACCAAACGATAACGCATCGTGGTTACCAATCACCGCAAAAATCGGTTTGTTTGATTTTGACATGGCTTTGCAGGTCCATTCATATTCCGCTTTGATGCCGGTCTCGGCTAGGTCGCCAGTTAATACGATAAACGAAATGTCATCGCGAGCATTAATGCGCTCGATGACATTTTCAAAAGCACCAGGGTACATTTGCGGGTCACTTAATAACGCAACTTTATACGCACTGCGCGGGCCTTCTTCTAACTCAATGGCTTGTAAGCGGGCTTTATTGTATTCAATGGTTACGGACGTTGGGCAATCCACATCCGTGGACCACGGGGATACTTCATATTGGCAAGCCACTAAGCTTACCGCTAACAACAAACTAAAAATGATTTTTATGCTTTTCATAGTGGCCTCCTAAAACGCGTAGCGGGCGCCGAAGCCCCAGTTAGTTATGCCTTCTAGGCCTAGGAATTCATAGTTATCATTAAAAAATTCCGGCTCGCGCACGTAACTGACCATGCCCACATCCAATATCGACACATCAAAATAAACTTCTATTTCAGGGGTGATTTGCACATTGGCTTGGTAATTAAAAATAATACGGAAAGCGGTTGGGGTGTAATAACCGTCAGGGTATTTCTCTGGCAGGGTGGCAAACAGCCTTCTGTGTTCGCCGCGTAAAACGGCCACGCCCACACTAAACGGTTGCACAGATTTACCGGCCACATCGATTGTCCATGGGTTTTGATAGCGGTAAGCAAAGCTCACCATGCTCATTTCCGCATGGTCATCCATTTTTGGCACATAACCAAAACCGGCTTTGAGGTGGTGGTTATGGGCAAATATTTTACCCAAGCTGCCGTGGACTAAGCCCAATAACGAACCGCTTTGCAGTTCGGCATAGGTGTTGTCTAAATATGGGCTGTCCAGCCAGCTAGACTGGGAAGCATCTGTCTCTGGAGCATCGCTCCAAGCTAGGCTTGAAAACAAGCCCAGCCCCATTAACAGGCTTAAAGTGAACCTCATAACATCCCTCTGTCTGGCCGAACCCATGAAACAAGGGGTTATGTGGCCATTTAACGCTTAATTTAATTCAGGGCGCTATTAAATAGCATTCTACAGAAGCCACAAGCGTAAATTATGGAACAATTTGATCTAATCAAGGTTTAGATATTCAGGTAAATCCTTTAAATGGGGGATCAAGGCATCTGGCTTAAATGTGGATAAGTCCAAGCCTTGGTTGTACCCCTGTAACAGCGCTAATACAGGCATATTAGCTGCCTGAGCCGATTGGATATCCGCCTTGCTGTCACCCACCATTAAGCAGTCCTGCACTGCAAAACCCAACTGCTCAGCACAATGCAATAACGGCATGGGGCTGGGCTTTTTTTCTGCCAAGCTATCGCCGCCGATCATTAACTTAAAATAGTGCTCAATGCCTAACGCCTTTAATAAAGGTGGCACAAACTCAAACGGCTTATTGGTCACCAACGCCATGGGAATATTCAACGCTTTAATGCCGTCCAGCACGTCTTTGCATTGTTCATACAAGCAGCTGGCGCGGTTTAAGTTGTTTTGGTAATGCTGCATAAACAAGCCATGAGCCTGCTCCATTGTCACCGTGCTTTCATGATGGGCCAATGTACGCTCTACCAATTTACGACTGCCATTGCCCACCCATAAGCGCACATGGTCTTGCGTTACAGTCGGCAGCTGTAAGTCATCTAACATGCCATTAATGGCCAGTGCCAAATCCGGTGCGCTATCCACTAATGTGCCGTCTAAATCAAAAATTATCAGTTTTGGGCGTGTTGTCATTTTTTATTGGCTCTATATATAAAAAAACCGCCAGTACAGGTACTGACGGTTTTATAAAACTCACAACTTATTAAGCAGTGGCTTTAGCAATCTCAGCTTTCATGGCTGCAATGGTAGTGGCGTAATCAGGGGCGTTAAAAATCGCGCTGCCCGCTACAAAGGTATCCGCACCGGCTGCGGCAATCTCACCAATGTTATCCACCTTCACGCCGCCATCAATTTCTAGACGGATATCAAAGCCGCTGGCATCAATCATTTTACGAGCCGCTTTTAGCTTTTCTAACGTATGAGGGATAAAACTCTGACCACCAAAACCTGGGTTAACAGACATTAACAACACCATGTCTAGGCGATCCATCACGTGCTCTAGGTAATGCAGTGGCGTAGCTGGGTTAAATACCAAACCTGCTTTACAGCCTGCCGCTTCAATTAGCTGCAATGAACGGTCAATGTGATCAGACGCTTCAGGGTGGAAAGTAATGTACGTGGCGCCGGCTTCAGCAAAGTCACCGATCATGCGGTCAACAGGGCTTACCATCAAATGCACATCAATAGGGGCTGTCACACCGTGGTTACGTAAGGCTTTGCACACCATTGGCCCGATCGTTAGGTTAGGCACGTAGTGGTTATCCATTACATCAAAATGCACCACATCCGCACCCGCGGCCAATACGTTATCCACCTCTTCACCCAAACGAGCAAAGTCAGCAGATAGAATTGAAGGAGCAATTAAAGGGGTTTTAGTGGATGCGCTCATGACAGTCTCTTATCAAATAAAGGGCTAAACCAGAATATCCGCGGCATTGTACCTATTTAGAGGACCGTAAACCACAGCATTAATGCCGCATAATATTCACAGAACCACAGGACTTTAAACCGGCCCTGAATCGACTCAAAGCCTGCTTTAATACTAGCCACTAAAGCAACGACCACCACTAGCCGATTCCATTGAATATTGTATAGACCCACACAAATAGACCGCTTTATCACAAAAATGAGACACAGCCGAACACATTGGCTTTTGCAATTACCCTGCAATTTACCTATCCTGCCCTCTCACCACGGCCTGTCACAGATATATCATCTGATAGTGATAGGTTGCTGATGTAATATCACTATAATTATAAATATAAATAAAAATAATCACGGTAATTTATTCACATGTTGTATCCGTTTCGATTAGCCCTAGCCTTTGTAATATTGGCATTGATTGCCTTTCTATTCATTCCATTAACCTTACTGCGCCCAATGCACCGTAATAACATGGGCGACCTTTGCATATTCATAACCAACTTAATGGCCAAGTATTGGGGTGTTACTTACGAGGTTGAGCACCCTGAACGTTTAGAACCGAAAGAAGCCAGTGTGATCATCAGTAATCACCAAGACACAGAAGAAATGTTTTTTGGTGAAAGCCTTATCCGCCATGGCACCGTGGCCTTGGGTAAGTGGGAATTAATGTACATTCCGTTTATTGGTTGGGCCTTTTATTTAGGCGGCAATATTTTAGTAAAACGCCAACACAAAGATAAAGCCCAAGAAGCCTTGAGCAAAGCGGCTCATAAAATGAAAGCCAAAAATTTAAGCGTGCTGATTTTTCCAGAAGGCACCCGTAACTGGGGCAAACCTCTGCCATTTAAATTAGGCGCGTTTAAGTTAGCCATCGAAGCACAGGCACCTATTCAACCAGTAGTATGTTCAATGCGACCAATCACCATGGACTACAACCGTTTTAAAAGCGGCACCGTAAAAATTAAATGTCTAGATCCTATTAGCACAAAAGGTTTAACCCAAGATGATGCCATTGAGCTTGCGGTAAAATGTCGTAAATTAATTGAGCGCGAAACTATAGAGCTAACTAAAATCACACCGGGCTATGATGGGTCGTTAGATTAACTTTTACACTTGCTATAGCCAATAAAAAGCCCAATGATTAAAACCACTGGGCTTTTTTATTAACTTACTTTTATATCAAAATGGGTAGTTTCAAAAACAACCTATTTTGAAGAGGTTAGTTTAGATTCATGAATGCTTTTCTGAACCACACTCTCCATAAACAATAAACTTTCAGGTTGTTTATTCTCTACTGAAACGATATTTCGAATTCGTTTGTCCACTTGACGATTTTTCTTCGCCCAACTCCAAACAGCCTTTTTTCTTGATTCCTGCCAAGAACAGCGGAACCAATTATCCAGTTCTATGCGTAACATATGCTCCATATTATGCTCATCGAAATAAGATAACCCTATCCAATTCATAAGTGGAGCATCTGCTTTAGCTCCGAGCAGTAACCAAAACTGTCGATCCATCTTTGGCGGAAGTTTGATATCGCCCGCCATTAAATGATTAGAACCACCTCGTTCAGCTTGGCGCTTGTTCGAACTGATTACTCCAACAGCAGAGGCTAACTGTAGACCTGCACCCGTGGATTTAGCCAGGCTCGACTCAGAAGCCATCAACCCTTCACCCACAGCCCGAACAGCTAGGTGTCCTAAATTAGCATTATGCTGGTTTCGAGCTTGGCGACCACCTTCTGCATCGAACCAAGCCAATAATTGGTTTCCTTGCACTACATTGAATTCATTTGATTGATATGGAAGGTGAAGTCGAAGATCTTTAATGTCCTTCCAGTCTGATTCTTTATTTTCCAACGATAGGCTTATATAGCCAAATGCAGAGCTGCAGGCTTGAGTTTCAAAACGTGCAGAAACGTTAAGAGGCCCATCATAAAACCGACCTTCTGCATCAACATAATTTGCATAGCTGCCTAATTTACTACTGGCACAACCGGAAAGTAAGGTTATAAATAAAATGGTTAGATATATTTTTTTAGACAACACAGCAATCCCTTCGCTTAAAATGTTTAATACATTACTAAGCTATCTCAATCCTATTAATTTTTTATTACAGTGCCTAACAATTAATTTTTCAATATACATAAAAAAGCCCAATGATTTTCATCATTGGGCTTTTTCATATTAAAACGCAGCTAGCTTTTAACTAACCCACTTGCGAGCATTGCGGAACATACGCATCCACGCACCGTCTTCGCTCCACTCGTCTGGCTGATACGAGTTTTGCACCGCGCGGAATACACGCTCAGGGTGTGGCATCATAATGGTCACACGACCATTTGCTGCGGTTAAACCAGTAATGCCTTGTACAGAACCGTTCGGGTTAGCTGGGTAAGCTTCAGTGGTTAAACCAAAGTTATCAACATAACGCAGAGCAACTGTGGCGTTTTTGTTTACCGCTTCTAAATCCGCTTCGTTTGCAAACTCTGCATGGCCTTCGCCGTGTGCCACTGCGATTGGCATACGAGAACCTTCCATACCTGCCAGCATAATAGAATCGCTCTTCTGAACTTCTACCATGGCAACACGAGCTTCGAATTGCTCTGATTGGTTGCGCACAAAGTGTGGCCAGTGATCGGCACCCGGAATTAATTCGTGCAAGTTAGAAAGCATCTGACAACCGTTACACACACCTAGTGCAAACGTGTTTTCACGCTCGAAGAAGGCTTTGAATTGCTCACGTGCAATGTCGTTGAACAAAATTGATTTCGCCCAACCTTCACCCGCACCCAGTACGTCACCGTAAGAGAAACCACCACAAGCGATTAAACCGCGGAAACCTTCTAAGGTGACTCGGCCACTCAACACGTCACTCATGTGAACATCTTGTGTGGTGAAACCGGCTTTATCAAACGCTGCGGCCATTTCAATTTGACCGTTAACACCTTGCTCACGCAAGATCGCAACCATTGGACGCTCTTTGCTGCTGTCATTAAGAGCGGCAACAATGTTTTCATTAACATCAAATGTTAATTCAGCGTGTAAACCAGGATCGTTAGCATCTAACAAGTTATCGTATTCTTGCTGTGCGCAATCTGCGTTATCACGCATAGATTGAATTTCGTAAGAAGTACGTGTCCACAAACGATGCAGATCAATACGGCTTTCGTTTAACAGTACTTCACCATTAAAGCTTACAGAGATCGCATCAGTGTCGTTAACTTGTGCAACCACTTGAATGCAATCGCCAAGGCCAGCCGCTTCTAAAATTTCAAATACTTCTTTTGTATCATCCTGACGCACTTGAATAACGCCACCTAACTCTTCAGCAAATAAAGCCGGCATCACATCAGCCGCATCATCTACTAAATCATCTAGGTCGATATCAATACCTACGTGACCTGCAAAACTCATTTCCGTTAGGGTTGCCCAAAGGCCACCGTCCGAACGGTCATGGTAAGCAAGCAGTTTGTCGTCTTGATTTAAGGTTTGGATAACAGAGAAAAACGCTTTTAGATCTTGCGCTTCTACCACGTCAGGAACGTCGTTACCGATTTGATCAAACACTTGCGTAAATGCTGACGCACCTAAACGGTTTTTACCGCGACCTAGGTCGATCAAAATAATATCAGTATCTTCATCGTCAGCACGAAGTTGCGGCGTTAATGTTTTACGCGCATCTTTAACTGGGGCAAAACCGGTTACTACCAATGACATTGGTGAGGTAACAGATTTTTCTTCACCAGACTCTTCATTCCATTTTGTTTTCATGGACATAGAATCTTTACCAACTGGAATGGTTAGACCCAACTCTGGGCATAACTCCATACCAACCGCCTTAACGGTTTGATAAAGTTTTTCATCTTCACCAGGGTGGCCAGCGGCACACATCCAGTTAGCTGAAAGTTTAATGTTTTTAATATCGCCAATGTTGGCAGCGGCAATGTTGGTTAGCACTTCACCCACCGCCATACGACCAGAAGCAGGACCGTTAACAATGGCTGACGGTGTGCGTTCACCCATGGCCATAGCTTCACCGTTGTAACCATCGTATGACGCGGTAGTTACTGCAACATCCGCAACAGGAACCTGCCAAGGACCAACAAACTGGTCACGGGCAACGGTACCGGTAATTGAGCGGTCACCAATGGTGATCAAAAAGCTTTTGCTGGCAACGGCTGGCAATTGTAAAACACGCTGTGCAGCGTCTTTTAATTCAATGCCATTTAAAGACACAGCAGGCAGCGCTGCATTTTTCGTTTCAACACTGCGGTGCATACGTGGCGCTTTGCCTAATAAAACTTGCAGTGGTAAATCAACTGGGCTGTTTTCAAAATGACTATCAGTAACCGTTAAGTGTTCTTCCTCAGTGGCTTCACCGATTACAGCAAACGGGCAACGCTCACGTTCACATAGCGCTTCAAACTTGGCTAAGTTTTCAGGGGCAACCGATAACACATAACGTTCTTGAGATTCGTTACACCAAACCGCTAACGGGCTCATGCCTGGTTCGTCGTTTGGTACGTTACGTAATTCGAACTTACCACCACGACCCGCATCGCTTACTAATTCAGGGAAGGCATTTGATAAACCGCCCGCGCCCACATCGTGAATAAATACGATTGGGTTGTCGTCACCCATCTGCCAGCAGCGATCGATTACTTCCTGACAACGACGTTCCATTTCTGGGTTACCGCGCTGTACCGATGCAAAATCTAAATCTTCGTTTGATTCACCGGTGTCAACCGATGATGCCGCGCTGCCGCCAAGACCGATTTGCATGGCAGGGCCACCCAAAACAATCAGCTTGCCGCCAACAGGAATTTCTTTTTTCTGTACGTGCTCTTCACGAATATTACCGTAACCACCGGCAATCATAATTGGCTTATGGTAACCGCGCACTTCGCCATCCGCTTCGCTTTCAAACGTACGGAAATAACCGCATAAGTTTGGACGACCAAATTCGTTGTTAAATGCCGCGCCGCCAATTGGGCCTTCAAGCATAATGTCTAATGCAGAAACGATACGAGATGGTTTGCCGTATTTGCTTTCCCAAGGTTGCTCGTAACCAGGGATTTTCAAATCAGAAACCGTAAAGCCGGTTAAACCTGCTTTTGGTTTAGAACCAATACCGGTGGCTCCCTCATCACGAATCTCACCACCAGAACCGGTTGCCGCACCCGAGAAAGGTGCAATGGCTGTTGGGTGGTTGTGAGTTTCAACTTTCATCAAGATGGCCATTTGCTCTTGATTGTAGTTGTACTGTTTGTCTTCAGGATTCGGGAAAAAACGACCCGCTTCTGAACCACGAATAACAGACGCGTTATCCTTATAAGCGGATAAAATATTTTCGCTGTAACACTCGTAAGTGTTTTTAATCATTTGGAATAATGATTTATCTTGCGACTCGCCGTCGATGTCCCAGCTAGCGTTAAAGATTTTGTGACGGCAATGCTCAGAGTTGGCTTGCGCAAACATCATTAATTCGATGTCGTTAGGATTACGACCTAACGTATTGTAGTTTTCTACAAGGTAATCAATTTCATCTTCGGCTAACGCCAAACCTAATTCGCCGTTGGCTTTAACCAATGCATCACGACCGCCTGTGATAATATCTACTTGAGACATTTCAGTTGGTTGTGCGTGAGAAAATAATGCTTCTGCTGAATCGAAATCTGTTAAGACCGTTTCCACCATACGATCAAACAGTTCGCTTTGAACCGTTTTAATATCGACGCCTTCAACCCAATAAGCCACACCGCGCTCAATGCGTTTTACATTTTTAAGGCCGCAGTTTTTTGCAATGTCTGTGGCTTTTGAAGACCAAGGACTAATGGTACCCATGCGTGGTACAACCAACGCCATGTCACCCTTAGGAGATTCTTTTTGTGCTTTTGGTCCATAGCGCAAAATGCGCTCTAGGATGTTCTGCTCATCGGCAGAAAGCTGACCGTTTAGTTCAGTAAAATGAACAAACTCAGCGTATACCGAGGTGGCACTTGGTTGAATGCTTTGAATTTTCGCAAGCAGCTTTTCGCGGCGGAAGGCAGAAAGTGCTGGAGCACCGGACAGTTTCAGCATTGGTGTGGGCCTACTGTAAATGGTGGTAAAAAATTGAGGGCGTATTCTACTAGAGATAGCACTTTTGAACCAGTACCTAAACCCTGAGAATTACCACTAATACGCCTTATCAAACAGGCTGACTTATTTGGCGTTTTAAATGCCCATTTCAAAGTGTAAACGCCTTTGTGTTAAAAGAGAGGTTGGGGCTTCAAACACACACTGGCTCATAGGACCTTTTTAGCCAGCCTTTTTTTAATGAGAATAGCTCTAAAACTAACTCAGCATAAAACCCCAAGCTGTTAAAAACTATCCGACCAAAAAACCATAAAAATCACCCTAAATCTCAATAACAGGCTAATACCAAGCAAGCCCTTGTTTTTGTTACAAAACTGTCATAATCGGCCGAACCACCTGCAATAAGTATTCTCATAAAACGTCCGAAATTGGCTAATTCGTTAGTAAACTCAGAATATTTACCGATATAACCAAAGGTTCTAAAAAATTTTAACTCAACAACCACGGGGCCTGAGGCCCAGTTCCGTAAGTTTTTGTAATCTTTGTCCGACAACTGCATTTGGTAGTTTTTTAAACAGCCATTAAAATATGATCCAGTTCACACTTACCAGCAAATCTTTGGGGAGGAGATATGCAAAAAGCACCGATTTCAAGATCGCAATGGCTGATTAAAGTCTGCTTCTTCCTATGCCTTATTTGCGCGGTCATTATTGCTGCACTGACCTCTGGTAACCAACATCAATACAAAGACGTTTTAGATGGCGGTGTGCTTAAGATCATCACCCGCAACAGCCCGACTACTTATTTCCAAGATCGTGACGAGCAATCAGGCTTCGAATACGAGCTAGCCACCCTATTTGCCCAATACCTAGGGGTAAAACTAGAAGTTGAAGTGGCCGACACCCTAGACGAATTAATCACCGAAGTAGAAACCGGTAACGTGGCATTGGCCGCTGCTGGTCTAACCATTAACGATGAACGCAGCCAACGTGTTGTGTTTGCCGATGGCTATATGGATGTGACCCAGCGTTTGGTTTACCGCACCGACCGTAAACGCCCTAAAGACTTACAAGACTTGTTAGACGGCACCTTAGTTGTCACCGCGAACTCAGGTCACGCTCAATACCTACGTAAACTGCAAAAAGACTTCATGCCGCAATTAACATGGCATGAACGTGATGACGCAGAAGTAGCGGAATTAATTCAAATGGTTGAAAACGGCGAGATCGATTTCACCATGGTTGATAGCAACGAATACGAAACTCTGTCGGCGTTCTACCCAAATGTGAAATCCGCTTTTAAAGTGGGCCAAGAACGCGAATTAGCCTGGGCCTTCCCGAAATACAGCGATCAAAAATTAATTAAAGAAGCCCGCGACTTTTTCCACTTAATGCGTGTTTCTGGTTTATTGAATCAATTAACCGAACGTTATTACGGCCACCTAGACCACATTGATAACGTTGGCACCCTGACATTTTTACGCCAAGCGGATGAGCGCTTAAATAAATACAAAGCCTTATTCGAACAAGAAGCTGATAAACACGACTTAGATTGGCGCCTACTTGCAGCTATTGGTTACCAAGAAAGCCACTGGCGTGCCCGTGCTAAATCTCGTACAGGTGTACGCGGCTTAATGATGTTAACCCGCACCACGGCAAAAGAAATGGGCGTTAAAAACCGCCTAAGCCCAGAGCAAAGCATTCAAGGTGGTAGCGCGTACTTTGCCAAATTGCACAAACGTTATGACCACATAAACGAACCTGATCGCACATGGATGGCCCTAGCGGCTTACAACGTAGGCGCAGGTCACGTACGTGACGCACAAAAAATTACTGAACGCCAAGGGGGCGACCCTGAGCGCTGGATGGATGTAAAAGAACGTCTACCACTTCTTGCGAAACGTAAGTGGTATAAAAAGACCCGTCACGGTTACGCCCGTGGTCGTGAGCCAGTTAAGTACGTTCAAAACATTCGTCGATTTTATGATTTATTAGTATGGCGTGAACAGCCAGAACCCAATTACACTATGTTAGGTGAAGCATCGATATTTACTGCTAGCAGTAATATCAAAATGATCCCGCCTCTAACGGTAAATTGATCTATTTAGATCAATACAAGTTTGACCTTTTAGCCGGCTTTTGCCGGCTTTTTTTGACGTACAGGATGTACTAACGTCGTGTAAGGCAGGATGCCTGAGAGCGACGTCTCTCAGACTGGCTTTGGTTTTTACTCGTTCTAGATGCATATTTCTAGGGTTGTAACGATAATCTACGTTTGTGATTTGATCATTATTTGGATGACAAGGAGCGACATCTTTCAGACTGGTTTTATTTTGATTATAAAAAATTTCAACAATTGAAACTTTCGATAAACCTGTAACCCTAAAGCCAGACTTTTCTCTCCTCTGGGGAGGTATCCCCAGCCCCCTCTTGTCTCATCAAACTCGCTTCGACTTCATATATTCACGAAACACTTTAGTTGTCGCTCGCTTGAAAATCGACGATATGTGATCTATTCAATCATATTCCCATCAATAAGCGCTATATTAAAATCCACAAAAAGCAGATAGATACAAAATTGATCGCACTTATGAAAAACATGCACCTGTTATTGTTCACTTTGTCTGGATGATTTTCAAATCTTCCTGCAGAATCAAGCTTCTATAAAAATGGATCCTTATTAGCAAGCTTGCTCGTGAGAATAGGAAACCTAAAAATTATCTACATGCGTTTACCTCAACCAATTGAAAGGGAATATCAATTTTTTACTCCCCTAGTAACGATCCACTAAATTTAGATTATAAATCACTTATTATTAGCAGCTAACAAAGCCTTCACTAGCTTGATGCTAAAAACCCAAAACAGAGAAAACCATGACAAAAAACATAATAAAAAACGGATTCATAGCCGCTGCCCTAATGAACATTGGCGGCGTATTATTTTTCTCAAAAGCCTTCACTAATACCGCGATCAATAACGCTGATCCAGTTGTTATGTCTAACTTCGGATTATTAATGATTATAGTTTGGGGGCTTGCCTATTTAGGCGCGGCGTTTATTCAATCCAACATCGCTTGGTTAGCTGGGGCTTTTGCCTTGGAGAAATTGATTTACGTTATTGTTTGGGGCATGTGGATGACAAACAATAGTCTGGCATCCGTTTTTAACGCCGATATTTTTGCGGGTATTTTTTACAGCATTTATGGTTTGAATGATTTGGCTTTCATGGTGTTCTTTGCATGGGTATTTGTATCGCAGCGAGTACAAAAGCCTGCCACTTAAGCTGAAACTATTTCATACACCCATGGGTTACGCAGCCTGTTTATAGCGGCTAACCCATGATGGTATAGAAATATAAAGCCGAATAATCACTGCGCGTCTGGCGCCTGTTTCTTCGCCAACTTCTCCGCTCTCTTTTCCTCACGCCTTCTTTTAAAAAACGCCTGAATCACCCCTGTGCATTCTTCTGCCATCACACCACCTTCAACCTCTAGCTGGTGATTAAAATACGGTTTTTCAAAAATTGTTTCCTGACTTTCCACCACACCCGACTTAGGCTCGGTTGCCCCGTATACCAGTTTGGCCACGCGGCTGTGCACTATGGCCCCTGCACACATGGTGCAAGGTTCAATGGTCACATAAAGCGTGGCATCCGAGAGGCGGTAGTTCTGAATGTGTTGGGCGGCATCGCGCAGAGCCATGACTTCGGCATGGGCGCACGGGTCACAACTGGAGATAGGCTGGTTAAAACCACGGCCAATGATGTTGCCATCTAATACCACCACCGCACCCACAGGCACTTCGTTTTTAGCATCGGCTTTTTGGGCTTCGACAATGGCTTGGGCCATGTGAATTTCATGATCGGACAAGGTATTACCTACAGCAAATGCCTATTGAGAGTATAGGCATTTTAATGAGCTTGTAGGTAATTAGCAAAACCGGTTATTGCGCAGCGATGTTAGCTGGAGCGGCTGTGGTGTATGACCAAAAATCATTTAATAGGTCGGCGGTTTTTTCCGGCACTTCTAACATAGGTGCGTGACCCACTTCAGGTAACACATCCACTTGAATGTTAGGCATGTAGTGGAAAAACTTATCCACACTGGACACATGCAGTACGCGGTCTTTTTCGCCCCACACCACATAGGTAGGAATGTTCAGTTTTGAAAAGATATTAGTAAAGCCATCTGTGTAGCGAGCCGCTTCGCTTTCTTGATAAATGTGATTAAAGATTTGATCATTCGCCCCTTGGCGCTTCATGGCTCGACGGGCCAATACTTTTTCACCAGGCCATGGAATAAACGGCACGTTATGCATGGCAAAGCCCATTAAAATATCCATGTCTTCACGGCTTCTGACGATTAACGGGTTCTTTTGTTTGTTTTCTAAAATGATTTGTAGTTCGCTTGGGGTATCCCCATAAAAGCCCACCGCATCAATCAGGGTTAAGCTCAGTACATTTTTAGGGTGACGATAACTATAAAGCGCTGCAATGGCGCCGCCCATGCTGTTACCGGCTATATGAAACTGCTGTAGACCTAAAGCGTTTATGAATTCCGCCACACGTAAACTTTGTTTATCAAAGCCATAAAACGCATTGCCATCATAGGTGCTCTCACCGTGGCCCGGTAAATCCGGTGCTATGACATGATAATTTTCTAAATGGCGCACCATGCGCGTCCAGTTGTCTTTCTCAGCGGCAAAACCATGCAACAAAACAACCGTTGGTAGGCCTTGGTCTGCATTGGCTTCAAGGTAGACCCAATCGTGATCACTTAACTGAATGTGCTTTTTTTCAAAGTTCGATAGGCTGCGTTCCACACTTAGGCCCATTTCAAACAAGTTGTTTTCAATGGTGGTGCAAGCACTCAGCAGGAGACTTAACATAAGAAGAGGTAGGGTTTTCATGGGCCGCTCGATTATTATTTTTATGACAAAATAATAACAATCATGACCCTATTATGACAGTAAAAATAACTGCACTCTTGCTTTAAACATTGCTTAACTAACTGATCAATACGAACCGCCATCCATGGCTCCTTTCGCATACAACCCATCCATGGATCTAATTAGTTTGAGTATAGGTCTTGGTTAACCACATCCCAGTCATAAGACGCTTGGTAAGTATCACCTTCTTTGATGAATACTTTATAAACTTCTAGAGACGTAAGCTTGCTTTCACCCGCTACCTTCACATCTTTGCCTTCGTACTTTCTTAGGTGCTGCATATTCATACCAGAAAGCGCCACAGACTTATCTTTGGCTTTTAAGAAGTACTGACCTTGTTCAAATACCACTTTGCCTTCCATTGTCATCATATCTGATGCAAAGGCTGTGGCGCTGAAAAGGAATGTAGCAAAAATGCTGATTAATAATGGTTTCATAGATCACCTTTTTAATAAGTTGTGGCCCTTGCTCGATTGATCTTTCACTTCCATGCTGCGTTAAAAAAAACTCAAAATACTCATTTAGTCTACTAAACTCCGTTTTTTCGTTTGTTTTTGCCTTGCCTGAAAGTAAAATCTCGGCTCGTTCAAAGACCCCAAGTTGAGTTAAATAACTACCCGCTTATTAAAAAAGTGAAGCATGACAAAAGGGTGACAGATTTGTTTCAGTTTTATTGTCTATATGACACTTACGCTTGTGGTTTTAAGTTTGGCAGTGCCCAAAATACGCCATAAACCATAATATTCATAATGGCTTTATTTGGATTGTCATGGGCTTGTAATGCTTTGCGAAACACAAACATCTCTGCAACATGAGCCAATAACACAACACCCGCGGCCAATTGTAATAATTGTGAAATGCTATCAGGGAAAATAGAGAAATAACTGACGGCGGCTAACGCCCAAAAACCAAGTGTGGCAAAACGCATAAATGAGAAAATTTGATCTTTCATTAAAAGGCCTTTTTATTATTAGAATAAGGAAATACTGCTATTGGCAGTATCCCTTATGCTTATTGAATAAAACAGGTCTATAAAGGTCTTTACAGTGTTTTATAAGGACGCCTAAACCCTGGGTTTGATAAATTTCAAGGTCATGCGGTCACTCTCTCCAATGCCTTGATATTTAGCTTTGTCCTGATCACCTAATCTTAGAGAAGGGGGCAATGTCCAAACCCCTTTTGGATGAGATTTTGTGTCCAGTTTATTCCCATTTACTTCGGATGATGATTCAAATATAAATCCCGATTTTTTCGCCAGTTCTTTCACATACGATTCACTCACATAACCGGACGTGATCATTTGATCCAAAGTAAATGATTCTGGCGCTCTGTGCTCAACCACACCCAGCTTACCTCCCGGTTTTAATGCTTTATAAAAACTATCGAATGCCGCTTGCTCACTTTTGTTTCTCATCCAGTTGTGCACATTGCGAAACGTTAACACTCGGTCCGCTGACGCTTGAGGTGCTATATCAGTAACATGTGGTGGCTCGAAAGACGTGGTAATGGTGCTAGCATAGACATCAGGCTGATTTTTTACTTTTTCATCAAACTTGGCTCGCATGCGGGTAAAAAATCCAATGTCTGAATTTTTATCAAAATGGGCGGCATAATACTGACCATCATCTTTTAAAAAAGGCGCTAATATTTCAGCGTACCAAGCACCACCGGGCCAAATCTCTACAACGGTTTGTTGTTTGGCTATTTCAAAAAAGGAAAGGGTTTCATTTGGGTGTCGGTATTTATCTCTGTCAATAAAGGCAGGCGTACGTGTTGCTTGCACCTGCTGTGTATATTCATTCACAGCTTCAGGCCCACTGCAGGCCGTTAGAGTTAAAACAACAAACGAAAGAAAAATACCCGATGTGTATGTGCGTCTCATTTTTATGCCTGCATGAATGATGTGTTAAAGATTGACTAACATAGACTGATTAGCGCAGTAGTCGTTCAGTTTATTTAGACTACAAGCTGAAAGTTAATACATAACGCCCTAGCCTGTGCTGATGTTTACTTTATAGAAACAATCGCACCCTTTATAGAGCTTAGTCACAACCTTTAAATAAGCTCTATAAAGGGTGGCGCGATTAACCCTTATTCCACAAACGCACGTTCAATAACGTATTCAGCTAACTCCCCATGACGGGTTTCATTGAAACCTTGCGCATCTAAAATATTGGTAAAATCTTTTAGCATGCTTGGGCTGCCGCACAGCATAAAACGATCATCGTTTTTATTGGGTTTTGGCAAACCAATGTCTTCGTATAATTTGCCTGATTCTAATAACGTGGTGAGTCGGCCTGTATTATCAAACTCTTCACGGGTAACCGTTGGGTAATAGATTAGTTTTTCTTTTACCAGTTCGCCCAGATATTCATCTTGCGGTAAATGCTGTTGTATTAGATCTTGATACGCTAGCTCGTCTTTATAACGCACGCCGTGAGTCAAAATGACTTTGTCGTATTTTTCATAGGTGTACGGGTCGCGAATGATGCTTAAAAACGGCGCTAGCCCTGTGCCAGTGCTTAATAGATATAAGTTTTTACCCGGTAATAAATCATCCACTAACAAGGTGCCGGTTGGTTTTTTACTAATGAGGATTTCATCACCCGGTTGAATTTTTTGTAGGCGCGAGGTTAATGGGCCGTCCTGAACTTTAATGGAGAAAAACTCCATTTCCTCTTCGTAGTTGGCGCTGGCAATACTGTAAGCACGCATTAAAGGTTTATCTTCAACTTGTAGGCCAATCATTATAAAATGGCCGTTCTTGAATCTTAGGCCCGCATCTCGGGTGACCTTGAAGCTAAACAGGGTTTCATTCCAGTGATGCACACTGGTGACCGTTTCAGTATTAAAGCCTTTCATGTCTCGCCTCTTTAAATGATGGAAAATGATGATTAATTGATAGAAATCATCCTAGACCCCACACCTTTATTTGCAAAACTGATAATTTTTGTATAATTTATCGACTTTATAAATATATAGTTTTTAAGCTACACTGAATTCAATCATTTTAGGCGGTTTTATGGACTTTTTGTGGATACTTATTGCGTTTGGCTGCGGCTTTGCAGCTAAACAAATCAAACTCCCCCCTTTAATAGGCTACCTTGCCGCAGGGTTCGGGCTGCATGCCGCCGGTGTAACCCCCCATGAAAACCTAGAAAGCTTGGCCAATCTTGGCATCACCCTGATGCTGTTCACCATAGGTTTAAAAATCAATTTAAACAGTTTATTTAAAGCCTCTGTTTGGGCTGGCACCAGCTTGCACATGATCAGCTGGGTCATCGTGGGCACCTTACTGCTAAAAGTACTGGCCTGGATTGGCGTCAGCCACATCGAAGGCTTGGACTGGCCTGCTCTGATACTCATTGCATTTGCCTTAAGTTTTTCCAGCACCGTGTGTGTGGTGAAACTGCTAGAAGAAAAAAGTGAAATGAAAGCGCGCCACGGTAAATTAGCCGTGGGCATTTTGGTTATGCAAGACATTGTAGCCGTGGGCTTTTTAGTGGTGGCCACAGGTAAGATTCCAAGTATTTACGCTTTGGCTTTATTTTTATTGTGGCCTGCACGCCATCAGATTGGTCGCATTTTAGAAAAAGCCGGTCACGGTGAATTACTGCCTTTAGTGGGTTTCTTTTTAGCATTGGGTGGCTACGAATTATTTAGCCTGTTTAATGTGAAAGGGGATTTAGGTGCGTTAGTGATGGGCCTAGTATTAAGCCAGCATGTTAAATCTGTGGAGCTGGCTAAATCGTTATTAAGCTTTAAGGACATTTTCTTAATCGGCTTTTTCTTAAGCATTGGTTTTACCGCCTTGCCCACCATGGACATGATCACCCCGCTGATTGGCATCAGTTTTATTCTTATTATAAAAGGCGTTTTACTGTTCCACATTATGGGGGCCCTGCGCACACCTGGTCGCAGCATGTTCCTAGGCTCTATGGTTTTAGCGAACTACAGTGAGTTTGGTTTAATTGTGGCGGCATTGTGTGTCAGTAACGGTTGGCTCAATAACGAATGGCTGGTGATCATTGCATTAGGCGTGAGTATTTCATTTATTTTCACCAGTGTTTTTTATCAATACGCCCATACGGCATACGCTTATATGCACGCCCATGTGAAACGTTTTGAACGCAAACAACCTTCCCCTGATTATCAAGAAAAGCTCAAGCAAGCTGAAATTTTAGTGGTAGGTATGGGCCGTGTGGGTCGCAGCTCTTACGATGTGCTGCACAACGAACTGGGCGATAAAGTGTGGGGCGTTGAATCGGATATCGATAAAGTACGTCGCCATACAGAGGAAGGCCGCCATGTGATTGTTGGGGATGCGGAGGATATAGATTTTTGGGAAACCCGCGAGCTTTGGCACATTAAATTAGTGATGCTGGCCATGCCTGCGGTCAGTGATATCCACGACATTACCACCCTATTAAAAATGAGTGGCTACAAAGGCCGCATTGCCGCCATTGCCCGCTACGAAGATGAGCGCCAGCAAATTATAGACTTTGGTGTGGATAACGTATTTAACTATTACGTAGAAGCCGGTACCGGTTTCGCAGAAGAAAGTTTGCACCTATTGAAGCAATCTCAGCCCGAAGAAAAACAAGTATAAGGCTTTAAATTATGAGATTTAGTTTAAGGCAGCTTGAGGTGTTTTTAGCCACGGCGCATTTTCAAAATATATCCAAGGCGGCAGACAGTTTGGCCATGAGCCAAAGTGCCGCCAGTAGCGCGCTTAAAGAATTAGAGCAACAGTTTGATATTTTATTATTTGACCGTGTGGGTAAACGCCTGCAACTTAACGAGCAAGGCCGCTTAGTACGCAGCCGCGCCGAAGCCCTATTGGAACAAGCCAAAGAATTAGAACAAGCCATGTTGCAACACCACGAAGCGGGTGTGGTGAATGTGGGAGCAACCCTCACCATTGGTAACTTTTTAGCGGTAAATATTTTAACCGATCTATTAAAAGCCCACCCAGATGCCGAGGTGAATTTAAAAGTGGCCAATACCCAGCAGATCATGATGCAGGTATTAAACTACGACATTGATATCGGCATGATTGAAGGGGAAATACAGCACCCTGAACTGGATATTATTCCTTGGAAACAAGATGGATTAACGGTTTTTTGTGCCCCCTCTCATCCGCTAGCAAAAGCCGCTGAACTCACTGATGCTGATTTATTAGATAACCACTGGGTTTTGCGAGAGTCGGGCTCTGGCACACGCCAAGCATTTGATCGCGCCATGCACGGTATTTTATCTCAAATGAAAATCAGCTTAGAACTGCAGCACACTGAAGCCATTAAACGTGCCGTTCAAAACGGTTTGGGTTTAGGTTGTTTGTCGCGTATTACGTTAGATGAAGAATTTAAACGAGGTGATCTAGTGGAGCTGAAAGTACCGCACAGAGACTTTGAGCGAACCTTGTATTTCATTATGCATAAAAAGAAACACAAAAGTGCAGGGATAAATCGCTGGCTTAATTTTTGTGACTTAACAACTCAATAGTTATATTTAAAATAACCTATCAATTAAGCGGCATGCTCTTTAAGGGACTTAGGCAAAATTATATGCCACTGTGTGCCGCCTTCTTTGGGGTCAATCAATTCAATGCTGCCACCCAGCTTATTGGTAATGTGATTATGCACAATGTTCATGCCTAAGCCTGTGCCCCCTTGATTGCGTTTGCTGGTCACAAACGGGTCGAATACTTTTTCTTTGATTTCCTCTTTTACGCCGCAGCCATTATCTTTTACATCAATTTCAATTTGTCCATCTTTTTCAATGGCGATCATTTCTATGGCGCCATCGTCTTGCCCTTCAAACGCATGAATGCACGCGTTCATAATTAAGTTATTCAGCACCAATGATAAATCACTGCCATGGGTATCTAACTCTATTTTTTTATCAATGCTGATTGAGCAGCTAATATGATTACGCTGAAATTCAGGCTCTAAGGAGCGTTCAATATGGGACGCCATTTCATAAAGATTATGTTTGTGAATAGAGTCATCAATGCGATCCACCGCCGCCATTTTAAAATGCTGCACTAAATCAATGGCACGCTCTAAATTTGAGCTTACCGCCTTTGATATTTCATGTGCATCTGCAAAGTATTGCACAATGAATGACTCTGTTAGCTGTTTATCATCAAATGCTTTTTGTAATGCGTTTAATTTATCAAAGTGCAAGCTATGGCCTGTTTTTGCAATGCCTAACGGGGTATTTATTTCATGAGCCACACCAGCAACCACACCCCCTAATGACGCCAGCTTTTCTTGCTGCACCAACTGAGACTGTGTCTGCTTTAAAGTGTTCATGGCGTCTTCTAAATGCTGAGTACGCTCATTAATTTTTTCTTCTAGGTGTTGTTGGTATTCCGTGCGTTCAATTTCGGCTGCAATGCGGCCACTGAAAATTTGAAATACAGTACGGGTAAACTCAACATCTTCAATGGGCTGTTTATATAAAGCGACAATCAAACCCATAACGTGGCCCTCAGAGTCATGCAGGGGCGTGCCCACGTATCCTTCTATGCCCATGTCGATTAACAGTTGATCTTGAGGGAATTTGGGAATAATACCTTTAGGGTACAAACACACACTATCATCGGCCACATTGGCACAAGGTGTGTGCTCTAGGCTGTATTCCATATTGTCGACCAATTCACCACCGGCCACCAAGGCAATGGTTCGTGATACATAGGCATCAATATCCAAGCGCGCAATAAAGGTAAAGTCAGCGCCAATGCTTTCATGTAGCTTTAAACAAATGGTGTCAAAAAATGCACTGCCATGGTTATTGGAGACCCCTTCGATAATATTACGCAGTATTTTTTCCATGGCACTCTCATTTTAAATCAGCTCTATTAAATATAGGCTGATAAGTGTGCTATTTGTGTAAGCCCCTTCGTGCTTTTAGACCCTTTATGACTAACAAACTTACCTGCTATAAGTGTTTCTTTGATATAGGTATAATCACGCCACATTGCACACCACACAGATACAAAAGGCACAAATATCATGGCTAAGCAGGTAATTGAACAGGTACAGACTTGGCTTGAACAAGTGGTGATCGGCTTAAACTTATGCCCGTTTGCACAAAAGCCTCACCGCCAAGGGGCCATTCATTATCATGTGTTTGAAGGCAATGACGACAAAGCCTTATTAGCCACGATTTACCAAGAATTAGAAGCCCTTGAAAAGACCCCCATTGAAGAGCGCGAAACCTCCCTATTAATCACCCCGGATTACCTAAGTAAGTTCGATGATTACAATCAATTTTTAGGAGACGTGGAATGGATGCTTGAACGTGCCGGCTGGGAAGGCACATTCCAAGTGGCCAGCTTCCACCCGGACTACCAGTTTGCTGGCACCTTGCCAGATGATGCTGAGAACCTAACGAACCGCTCCCCTTATCCCATCTTTCACTTATTGCGTGAAGAAAGCCTAGCGGCGGCCATTGAACGCTTCCCTGATACCGATGAGATCCCTGGTACCAACATCAAATGTATGAACCAGCTAAGCCCTGAAAAAAAGCGTCAGCTGTTTCCCTATTTATTTAGCAAATAGGCTTAGATATACACGTTTGAGCAATCCAATTTGCTGATCTAGACTCATTAGATACTGTGTAAATCGATTGAGATTTAATGAGTCCAGATCTTCTCCAGCGCTCTGATAATGACTTTGTAAAACGTTCATTAGCAGGCATTTTAGCCCACATGCTCATTTGGCCCATATTGGCATGGTTCAGTGGCTTTTATGCGCTCGCACCTGACTTTAATGGCGCCTTTATCAGCGCCTTTGTTGTGATCGGCATCATTAGGTTATTACAAGCGTATAGCCATACCCACCTTTACGAGCAACATCCCAAATTATGCCGTTCACTCATGCTTGGGCTTTGTTTGTCCCATGCCATTACACTGGGCTTATTGCTGTTGCTCATTACCCTAATACCTGAATATCAACACATGATCATGATGGGCGTAATGCTGGCTGTCGGGATCTCCAGCGGTGCTGCAGCCAGCCTTTCTATCAAACCCATATTTAGTAAATTTTATATTGCAGTCATTTTATGCCCTGCTGCAGCTGCCTGCTTATTCACTGAAGATCTCAAGTATTTCATGTTGATTTACATAATATTGTGTACGTACTTTTTTCTGCTATCTAAACGCTTTTACAATGAATATACGCAAGCCTTTATTATTGAAAAAGAACTTAAAGCCAAACAAGTATTATTAGAAAAATTAACCATCACAGACACCCTAACCGGTGTCTATAACCGACAGTATTTTGATAAAACCCTAGACATGCAATGGAGCCTGGCTTCACGCAGCCAAGCCTATTTATCCATATTATTTTTAGACTTGGATTTTTTTAAAAAGGTAAACGATGTGTATGGCCATGTGGTGGGAGACATCGCCCTTTGTCATGCGGCTAATATTTTTAAAGAAGAAAGCAAACGAAAAAGCGATATGGTGGCCCGCTATGGCGGTGAAGAGTTTGCCATTATTTTAGCCGGCACCAACCACCAAGACGCTTGTAAGCTGGCCGAGCGGGTGCGAAAACGCATCGAGAACACACCGGTTATCCATGGTAATAATAGTATCAACATCACCGTTAGCATCGGCGTGAATACCACCATTCCCAATAATAAAAGTAACTGCACGGAGTTTTTAGACCGTGCCGACCAAGCCCTTTACCAAGCCAAAAGCCAAGGGCGCAACCGCGTTATGGGCTTTGATCAGATACACTGCGACACCACTGAAAAGCCATTCAAATAAACCAGCCTGCTATTGATTTTGTCCTATACTCAAAGAGCCTATTTGTATTTGAGACATCATGGAACAGTCGTTAAAAAAACGCAGTGATATCGACTTTATGCGGCGCTCTTTACCTGGGGTGCTGTTTTATGGGTTTATGTGGCCTATGATGGCGTGGACCACAGGCTTTTATCAGCAAGCCCCCGTGTTCAATACCATCTTCTCTTGTTTGTTTGCCTTCACCAGTTTGATTCGTTTGATTCATGCTTATGCCACCGACCATATGTACAGCCGGTTTTATGGCATGTGGCGCTTCATGCTATTTTTTATGCCACTGGTTCAGGGGGCTTTTTTATCTGTTTTACTGGTGATCGTGGTCTCCCATGAGCCTTATCAAAAAATGGCCATTATCGTTTTATTACTGATTACTGGGATCGTAAGCGGCTCAGCTATTAGTCTTTCGCCTAAACCTTTTTTTACTCAGCTTTATATAGCTTTACTGATTGCACCAGGGCTAATTACCTGTTTTTTCACACCCGAATTTTATTTTTTAGTGCCTTTATGTATTGTGCTTTGGCTTTATTACTCATTCTCAACCCACAGATTTTATAACGAGTACAGAACCGCATTTACAAGTGAGCTGCATTTAAAAGATAACCAGAAAAAATTACAAACCGATCCGTTGACGCAAATTTATAATCGCCAGTATTTTGATATTGCACTGGCCTTACAGTGGAACCTTATGGCCCGCAGCCATTCTCACTTATCCATTTTATTTTTAGATTTAGACCATTTTAAAAGCATCAATGATAATTATGGGCATTTAGCCGGTGACCGCGCCTTGTGTCACGCTGCCGAACTTTTTAATAAACACGCAAGACGCCAAACCGATGTGTGTGCCCGTTATGGCGGAGAAGAATTTGCGGTAATATTGCCACACACACACTTAGAAGATGCCATCGTAGTAGCAGAAGCCATTCGCCATGACCTTGAAGCAAGCCCAGCACACTATGGCACACACACCATTTCATTAAGTGTCAGCATAGGGGTAAACAGCCTTGTGCCCAGTAGCCAAGAACATGTAACCGAATTTATTGATCATGTGGATCAAGCGCTTTATGAGGCTAAAGCACAAGGTAGGAACAAAGTGGTGAGTTATCAATCCATGGTTGATGCTGGCATTGCCAACAAACAAAAAAGCGAACCCGTTGGCCCACCAACGCATCCGCTTCAATAATATTTAAAACTGCATAAGCTACTGACTAACGATTATGCCGGTTCTTCAGTCTCTGCCAAACTTTCATTCCATTCGCATAATAAATCCGCCAGCAAACACGATTGCTCATGCAATGCAGCTAGCTCTTCAGGGGAATCTTTTGGTCCAGTATAAATTGGCATTTTTAATAATTTTGGCACCAATTCATGATCGCGATTTTGCATTTTATTTAATTCTAATGTCCAGCGAACATTATGAACCAGCATGCGATACGCCACCAATTTGGTATTTAACGTCACCAAGCTGTAATCATTAATGTCGTTAAAATATTTAAAGTCGATGCTCAGTAAAATCACATCGCTTTCTGCTTTCACTGTGGCACTTCGACTGCGCCCTGTAACCATAGATAAAGTGCCAAATACTTCACCGGGATGAATAAGATTTAGGCTGGTGCCGTCATCTGTGCAAACCGACATCTGGCCTTTTAATAAAAAAAACAGTTCGCTTGCGGTATCGCCTTTTTGCATTACCGCTTCGCCAGCACCTGCATGCACAAAATCACATACCGTTAATATCAAATCAAACTGGTCTGGGCTTAGTTTTGCAATGTCTTTAAAAAACGTCACACTGCGCACTAAACGCTCAAGTTCTTCTGTGGGGTAATTTTCTTTGGATAACTTTTTCATTTATCGCTACCTCTTATTATCATGCTAAAAACTCTAGTCGAAATAGTATCAGTATTTAGCATTAACTATCAGTTTTATTTAATCATAAGAATAAGACCTGGGTCATAGTTTCTGCTATTGCTATTAATGACAAAAAATCTGCTAAAAAATACAACCCATTAAAAATTCCCAGTAAAATTAATCAAGACAATTCACACTGGGTAAATAATTCATTATTACTGATAATTTAATTTCAACTCACGTTACAACTGCATATTCGTTAACATTAACCGTGCAGATTGTTTAGGAATTTCTACCATTGGCGCGTGACCCACTTGCGGCCAAACATGGCTTTTAATATTGGGCACTAACGATTCAAACACTTCTATGTTTTTATAATTAATCACTCGATCTTCTTTACCCCATTGCACCATGGTGGGCACAGTAATAGTGGCCAAGGCTTTTTCGAAGTACTCATCCTGATGCACATTCATATCTACCCACAATTTATCATGCACAGCCTTTAAGCCTTTTGCGCGCTGTGCACTAACCACGGTAATGGGCCACGGCACAAACGGCGGCTGCTCTAGGGCAAAATCCATCAAGTTATTAAAACCCGCGTGGTCTTCTACCACCAATGGGTTCTCGCCTTTATCTAATAGGTTTTGCATAACAGAGCGATGTTTGTGCACACCTGCTGGGTCAATCAACGTGGCAGATAAAACCTGTTGAGGAAATTGCGCTGCGTATAGAGCAGTAATGGCACCGCCCATGGAGTTGCCCGCCATATGAAACTGTTTGATGCCCAACTGATCAACCAACTCGTTTAACCACAATACTTGGTTAGGCAATGAATAGTACAGCTCAATGCCTTGCACACTTTTGCCATGGCCTGGTAAATCAACCACCACCACATGAAAATCGTCTTTAAACTCGCGGGCAAAGCGTAACCAGTTTTCTTTATACGCGCCAAAGCCGTGCACTAAAACCACACTGGGCTTTTGCTGTTTATCTTGGCGGTTTTCATAATATGAAATTTCACCAATGCTGATGTTGGTTTGTTTTTCATCCAACTCGGACAAGCCCGCCTCAAGATTCATGGCGGCGTTATACATTTCCTGTGGGTACACACTGCCCAGCGCATAATACCCCAAGCTGATTATGCTAAAGACGCATACAGTAATGATGCTTTTTTTCATGTTTGATCCTTATTTTTTATTCTTATTTTTATGTATGGGTTTTCATACAAATAAGCATACATATAAAAACGCTAAAAGCGCCATGTAAGATGGCGCTTTAATTTAACAACTGTACAGACTGTTTTTACTTAACAGGCTTGTTTTAAACCTTGCTCTGTTTGGCCTTGTTTAACCCAATTAAAATTCTTTTGATTAATTGCACGGGTCTGCCAAGCATAACCATAAGTAGTACCGGGCCAAATAGTAAAGTTCTTTCCATCATCCCGTTTATACCAGCTTGCACACCCTGTTTGCCAAACAGTGCCTTTTAAATCGGTTTGTATTTTTTCGTTAAAGGTTTTCATTACCTCTGGCTTCACATCCATATACAGCGCGGCTTTTTGCTTGCGCTGCAATATGGCACCCCTGATGTAACGCACCTGCGCTTCTATCATATACACAATGGAGTTATGACCCAGACCGGTATTTGGCCCCACCATTTGATAAAAGTTTGGAAAACCCGACACACATATGCCGTAATAGGACTCCGCCCCATTGCTCCAAGTATCCAATAAGGTTTTACCATTTAAACCGGTAATGGGCATGTCTTTCATATATACGGTTGGGTCCGCAATAAAACCGGTCCCCAGCACAATCACATCCGCTTTAATGTCATTGCCGTGTTTATCCACAATGCTGTTTGCACGAATCTCTGTAATGCCGTTGGTATTCAGGTCTACATTGTCGCGGTTAAACGCGGGGTAATATTGATTGCTGATTAAAATGCGTTTACAGCCAATGGTGTAATTGGGTGTGAGTTTTTCACGTAGGGTTTTATCTTTAATTTGCCTGCGTAAATGAAAGCGTGCGCCTAACTGAGCGAGCTTAATCAAACTTGGGTTATGCATGGGAATCACGCGGGCTTCGTTCATAAAATATAATACTGAGCGATAGACCTTGCGCACCAATGGCACGTGTTTGAATATCCATTTTTCAATGCCGCTATAAGCACGTTCGTTACGGGGCAATACCCAAGCGGCGGTGCGCTGAAACACCGTCAGCTGTTTCGACTTTTTAGCCAGCTCTGGCACGTATTGAATAGCACTGCCACCGGTGCCAATGGACACCACATGTTTGTCGCTTAAATCAATATCGTGATTCCAGTTGGCGCTATGAAACACCTCACCTTTAAATGTTTCTAAGCCTTTAATGTTTGGCTTATTAGGTACGTGCAATGGGCCTGTGCCTAATACCAAATTGCGGCCTTTTTGGGTTTCACCATTTTGTAAGGTCACGGTCCACACGCCCGAGGCTTCATCAAAATCGGCTTTTTGCATTTCGCTATTAAATTGGGTTTTGGCTTTTAGGCCATAATCTAAACTGATGTTTTTTAGGTAGGCTTTGATTTCGTGCCAGGCACTGAACACATGGCTCCACTGTGCATTGCCTGCAAATGAATACGAATACAAATGGCTTTGCACATCACACGCGGCCCCTGGGTAAGTGTTCTCGCGCCATGTGCCGGCTTCTTCTTGGGCTTTTTCTAAAATCAGAAAATCTTCAATGCCCGCTTCTTGCAGTTTGATGGCCATACACAAACCAGAAAAGCCCGTGCCGATGATGATGCTCTCGTAAATATGCTGCGTCATGGTGTTTACCCTCATGATTCTTTTTATTATTTGGCCCAGTATAGAAAGACTCTGCAGCTTGGGCTATGCTCAAGACCCACGTTAACTTGATAATTTCGGCCAACATGAGTGCACGCTCCATACTTGGATTACTCTACACCTTAAAATCCATACAAGCATTTGGTATCAACATTGACCCTGTATTAAAGCGTCACGGCTTGAATATGGCGTCTATGGACGCCAGCGCCATTATTGATCGTAGCCGCGAGCTAAGAATCCTCATGGACGCCCATCAAGGTGTGAAGGATGCTAAGTTGGGTTTATACACTGGCCAGCATTTTGGTTTAGCCGGTTACGGCCCATTTAGTCTATTATTGATGACATCGGCCAATGCCCTAGAGGCCTGCCAAGTGGGGGTTAAATACCATGAAGTGGCCTATTTATTTGGCAAACTCAGCATGCAAGCCCACCCGCCTTTTATGAGCTTATGCATTGAGCCAGACCCATTACCCCTAGAGATCACCCGCTTTATTATCGACCGTGATATATCCGGCATGTTTAAAATGGTCGAGGACATGGCCCACAGCCTAGGGCAAACCATACAGTTAAAAGAAGTGTGGCTGCCATTTGAAGAACCCAGTGACATAAGCCCCTACAAAGCCCGCTTTAACTGCCCCATTAAATTCGGCCAGCCGTTGGCCAAATTAATACTTGAACCGCGGGATTTGGGCGCAAATTTTCCACAGGCCAATGCCACCGCCTTCGAGCTTTATCGCGGCCAATGCGAAGCTCAGCTTAAAAAGCAAAAAGCCTATACAGGGCAATTGCATCAGCACGCACGGCAATATCTGGCCCTGTTTAGCCAACAATACCCAAACATTAATCAGCTTAGCCAATACCTGCACATTTCAGAACGCACCCTACGCCGACGCCTAAAAGAACAAGGTTATAGCTTTCAACAGTTATTAGATGAAGTGCGCTTTGATAAAGCCAAACACCTGCTAGAAAACAGCGAAGCCAGCCAAGAAAGCATCGCGCAAACACTGGGGTTTTCAGAGTCCCCTGCGTTTAATCATGCCTTTTTACGCTGGAGCGGTATGAGCCCCGGCAAGTGGCGCAAACAGCACAGCCAATAAGCAACCATTCCAATATCCCCAGCTATACTCCTATATAACCTAATCTCTCAGGGCTCGGCGCCTATTTATCACTTGAGCTTACACCCATGTATAACAAGCCCCATGGCGAGTTCACATTAGAATGGCACGGCGAGGTATTACACACCTTTCCTCGTGGTAACTTTAATGAATACGGCATCATTGAACTTAAACACGCCGTACTGAATAGCCTTAAAGGACGTACAAACTGGGTAGTGTTTGACCGGCCTATGGATAAAGCTGGCATCACACCTGACGCCATTCATGAACTAGGCAAAGCCTACGCCGAGTACCAGATGCAAGACTGCATTCTGGCCGTCCTTGAGGTGCCTGCGGTGTTTGGTGCCGCTATTAAAGCCGAAGTCGCTAAACACACCAATATGCCGGTTATTTGCGGCACAGATGCAAATGCTTTGGCTCAAATGGCCCAAGACGCCCTAAACAGCCCAGACTAAACATCTCATCACCGCCTCAGAACCCCCTGCCCCACACCTGACAAAACAATTAATGCTAAGTGTTTGAATGAATTGATAAATTATTATTGACAAGGTGTACTCAAATAGTAATAATGCGCGCCGATTCAAAGGCAACATAGCTCAGCTGGTTAGAGCACATCACTCATAATGATGGGGTCCCAGGTTCAAATCCCGGTGTTGCCACCAAATTTAAAAAACCCGATATTTCTTACGAGATATCGGGTTTTTGCTTTTTAGGGCCAGTGAACCTAAATAAGTCCAGCTTCAGCTAATACAACTTCGCGGTATTGCCACCAAATTCTAAAATCCCGCTTAATTTAATTATTAAGCGGGATCTTTCGTTATAGGGACAAAATCCCAGCTTCACTAATATCAAAACTAGCGGTATTACCACCAAATTTAAAAAAACCGATATTTCTCACGAGATATCGGGTTTTTGCTTTATGGAACCATGAACCTAAAAATAGCGCTAAAATCTTTTTTGAAAACGCACAACCCCTGCCACGACCATATATCCGGCTAAGCATAGTATTTTCAATGACTGTAGGCGTACTCATAGGTTAGGTCTTGTCCGAAAAAAGCATGGTTATTTCGGACAGAGCAGCAATTAAAAGAGGGGCTTGGCAGGTGAAATACCTGCCCCTGTTCATAACTCTGTTTGATCAATGGCTTGGCTTTTTCTAGGTCTTCTTAATTTCGCAGCACCACTTCCAAGCCACCTATGCCCCATGCGCATATCGGCGTTAAAACCCTCTTCTAGTACAGCGATACCTAAATCTAGATGTAAGTACAATCGAATAGAAGAGGCAAATCCTCTCACCGCTAAATTGCAACCTCGCCCATTGATTGCCGCAAGTGCCGTGCTGGACGAGCTTTATGAAATGTAATGCGTTAAAAACAAGGTGAGCTTAAAGTTCGTTAAACACATATGTAAAAAACCAACTAACGATACCTATCCCAATAATCATCATCTTGAATATATCCCAAACCACTGCTCGGATAAATATGCCCCCTCATATGTACCAACACAGGGGATAAAACCGTTTGCCCTGGCGCCACCACAATCTCAGCTGATGGTTTTAATTGCCGAGGAAAAAAACCACCCATAACCATTTCACGGTATTCATCTATTACATACACACCCGGTGTTAGTTTGTTTATATACTCAATGCGCTTACCGTCTTTAAACTTCATTAAGGATGTATGCCGCTGACCGGTTTTTTGATTTTTAAGAATCAGCTCAACCCCAATATAGGTATTAGCGCGTTTTCCCATGAAGCGCTCGCCAAATACTGGAAATACAATACGGCCAGTGGTGCTTGAGTCAGGGTTTGTTTGATTTTTAGAATGAGGCGCAGTGGAGCAAGCCACCATAAAAAGTAAAATACCTAAGGTGCTTAATAATTTTGAAATATTCATTTTAAATCCATTTAAAAAACACATGCATTCTACATAATTTTTTATGGGGCAACACATGACTGTATGAAGGCGCCCAATAATAGCCCCTGCATTACTCTAACGTTTACATCCATGTAAAAGCCCGCGCCCGAGTTTATTTCAGAGAGTCATGTTTAAAAATGGGTATATTGGAAAACTAAATTAATCCGACTATTGTGCTTTAGTGTAGTTTATTGATGTAAAACAACCCCTTTGACTACCTGATTGAACCTTAACTCCTCATATCTCCATAAACAAAATGGAAGCTCTAAGCCCTTCAGATTCCTCCTCAGAATCGAAAGTATCTGACACATTACCTAGCAGCCTTTTTATACGCTCGGATGGCTCAGGCATCACGTCAGGTAAAAAAACCTCCGCTGACTCGACCAGCCCACTTGCCCGCTTTTTTTCATCCATTGGGGCAACTCTGCGATGAAGCATATCATCAGCTATTTTTTTAAAACTTACTCTATCCGAGCTATCACTCCTTTTAGCCTTGGGTGATGACTCCTTTCCAAGCCTAACCGCCCAGTACTGCCTGACACGCTCAGGCAAAGATAAGCTGTTATCCATACTACAACAAACCGTGCAATGCCAAGGAACAAGGTGAGGACTCACATCAGACAAACTTTTTTTGTTACCAAGGGTTCTCATCTTTTGAACTTTAAAAGCATCAATCAAACCACAACCAAAATTCTTATGGCTATTTTCATGACTACTGCAGCCCCATAAGTTTTTGACGGCATCTGCCTCAAAATAGCTATAAAGACAGTATAAGGGCAATGCATGATTACTTTTCGCTTGCGAAATTAATAAGTCACTCTGAAAACCTCTATGTTTAGTTTTATAGTGGAGCTCGTTAAACTCATTATTTTTAGGGTTGATTACTTTTGCCTGCACCCTGATGCTAAACGTTGAAAGATCCTTAGCAATAAATATCCACTCCCAATCAGCACCTTCCCTGCCCTCTTTGGGTTTTGAGTATTCAATGGTTTTCACTTGGCCCTGCGGTAATTCAAAAAGACTAGAAAATACGCGCTCTTCGGTAATCGCTTCTTCTTTAGATGTTCGACCTTGGCGCTTAGTCTTCTCTATTGATTGCCAAACATCATGACTAATATTCTTAAACACCGTACAAATAGAAATATCATTCATGCTTATCTGAACCTTGATACAAATATTTCTGAAAGCCTATAAACGTTTCACGAATCGCCGTTGGCGAACCAAACTCTGCTGCCGCATCACTAATAGTATTGTATTTTAATTTAATCAAGCTGCTCATTTTTTCAGCCGCCAGCTCTTGCACACCGTCTTCAATATATTTAGCTAAAATAAAGTCAATAAACTCGCGCTGTTTATAACTGGAGAATGCCTTATTAATGGCAGGCTTAGCATGTTTAACTCGCTCCAAGCGTGTTTGTGTTTCTATGGCGTATGCCACAAACGCCAAAACGTCATAAACATCACTGTCTTTGGCATCAATTAAATCCTTCATGCTGTCAAACTTTTCAGTGTCATAACCCGCTTCAGATAAGTCTTCCAATAGCTTCTTTCGAGTCATTGGGTCGCCCCATATTTCACGTAATTGCTCTTCGTTTTTAAAAAACCTTGGTAGGTCATCAAACATGCGCTCAACAAACTCTTTGGCGGTAATAGGTCGACCTTCAGAACTCCAATACATAGCAGCAGAGATATGTTTAATTTGACGGGCGCGACCATCACTTAATTGAATGTGGATTTTATCTGGGGTTTCGACCTCTTCAATAGGAGGAAGCGGGCCATCACAGCTAGAGTCAATACAGCAGCAAGGTTGCTCGCCACAAGCTTGGCATACCTCTTTATTGCACTGACACGGGCTAAAGCCGCAAACCGTGCAAAGGGTGTCGTCACATTCGCATGCCGATTTACCGCACTCACTGCACACGTCCCTTGGTAAAGGCTCTCCATCCCATTCGGGGTCTGCAAAGTTATGATGGGCTTTTACAAAATCGTATACGGTAAAATAATACTTACCATCATACATGCGTGTACCACGGCCAATGATTTGTTTGAACTCAATCATGTTTTTACATTCACGCATCAATACAATATTGCGCACGTTGCGGGCATCAACACCTGTGGATAATTTACGTGATGTGGTTAAGATTGTTGGAATAGTTTTTTCGTTATCACAAAATGTTTCTAAATCGTTTTCACCGGCTTTGCCATCGTTGGCAGTGATGCGCACGCAATAGCTTACATTGCTCGTCCAGCCTTTTTTTACCGCATACTGATTAATAAAGTCACGCACCATTGCGGCATGATCTTGGGTAGCACAAAACACAATGGTTTTATCATTGGGATTTATGTGATTCATCCAATATTGCACACGTTTTTCTTCACGCTGTGGAATAGTAATAATACGATTGAAATCGCTTTCTTTATAAACCTTACCCGCTTGTGGCTCACCTTTTATCACCACACCGTCACCGGGCACATGAACATACTCATCCATGGTGCTTACAATAGGCAGCACTTTAAACGGGGTTAAAAATCCATCATTAATGCCTTCTTTTAAGGTGTAACTATAAACAGGGTCACCGAAGTAGCCATAAGTATCTGCGTTGTCTGTGCGCTTAGGGGTGGCGGTTAAACCTAACTGCACTGCAGGTTTAAAGTGTTTTAAAATATCGCGCCAAGAGCCTTCATCATTAGCCCCACCACGGTGACACTCGTCAATAATAACAAGGTCAAAAAAGTTTTCAGGGTACTCCCCAAAATACGGGGTTGGATTGCCATCAGCATCTTCGCCGCCACTCATAAAAGTTTGGAAAATGGTAAAAAAGACACTGGCGTTTTTAGGCACGGCACCTTTCTTTTTAATTTCGCTGGGTTCAATGCGCACGATGGCATCTTCACCAAACGGGCCAAAATCATTAAAGGCTTGATTAGCCAAGACATTGCGGTCGGCTAAAAATAAAATACGCGGGCGCTTTTTAGCGGCACTAGGGTCTTTTTGCGCTATCAAGCTCCAGCGGGCTTGAAATAACTTCCATGCGATTTGAAAAGCGATACAGGTTTTACCCGTACCAGTGGCCAGCGTCAGTAAAATTTTCGGTTCACCTGCGGCAATGGCTTCTAAGGCATTATGAATGGCATTTTCTTGATAATAACGCGGCGTCCAGTCGCCTTTCACTTCAAATGGAATATTAGAAAAAGCATCACGCCAAACAGTGGTAAAACTTGGCTCTGGCTTTTCAAAGGTCAGGGCCCACATCTCATCTGGCGATAAATAGTCATCCACCAAGGTCTCGGCCCCAGTGAGCATATCTATTTGATAAATGTCATGGCCATTGGTGGCATAAGCAAAACGGCACTGTAGACGCTGGGCGTAGTCCTTGGCTTGGCGCACCCCTTCCCTATAAGACAAGGTCTCTTTTTTGGCTTCTACTGCGGCCAGCTTGCGGCCCTTATAAACCAAAACGTAATCGCAAGGGACCTTATTAGTGCGTTTTCCCCCTGCGATAATTTGGCCGGGGCAAATCATCTCACGGCGTATATAACTGCCTTCAACTCGGCTCCAGCCCGCTTCCACCAATTTAGGGCTAATTAAATTCGCTCGTGTATCCGCTTCGGTGACCATCTGCAATTCACTTCCTTTTGCTTTCAATCGGTTCAAATCAAGAACCCGTTAAGAAACTCACATTAGTCATATTCGACGTAAGACCTTGATTCATAGGAGGCTTTATAACAAACCCAACTCAAACTGCTCAAAAAACAACCACAGAATCAAGAGCGGATCAAGAAACCACGTAAACGAAATAGAGGAGCTTAAAACCAAAAGTAGACTCCTCTAATAACGTTGAGGAGCCTGTATACTCCTCAAACCTCGTAGTGGAGCGTGATACTAAAAATACGCTCCACTACGAAATTTGAGGAGCCTAGGCACTCCAACAAACACTCGATCTGTTCAAAAAGACACCACTGAATCAAGAGTGGATCAAGAAACTACCTAAAAGGGTCAAGCCATTGATTTATAAACATTTATTTCTCATCAACACACCAATTCTTGAGTTAAAACCTCACCTTTAATAGGCCCAATCAAGAAACTATGCCCAAATAGGTAAATAACCAGATCGTACATTGCCGTCTTCGGCAGGCTTAATATATCTAGCTCTTAAGGCTCCCTTCAGCACCGCAGACGCTTGAGCAGCATTCTTTTTATCAATCGCTAAGCGTTCACATAAACTGGCATTTTTCATACGTTCACCACTCAACCACTTAAGGACCGAATGCTGATAACAGGCTCTTATGCGCTCTTCAGGTGTCATTTCAGCAAACGTACGTGGTGCATAAATAATCACCTGCATCGAATTCTCTTCAGCCTGAAACTTAGGCGCTGGCAATTGATACAACTCCACACTAGCAATCACCTTATCCAAACCGCTACCTTGCTCTTCGCACAGCCTCATACGACGCATTAACGCACCTAACATGGCATTACGAGAGCGTGGCGGTAAATCTATCATGCGATCTGTTTTCACTAAGGGCTCACCTGGATTGGTTATTTCCATACGATCTTCAAACAATTCTATATGAGGCCCAGCCCCTTGAATGGTCATGTCTTGATGAATCAAGGCATTGGCAACTAATTCTCGAATCGCAATCTCAGGAAATAAAGGTCTAGCTTCACGAAAAGCTTCACCTATATGTTCGTTCACAGGCAATAAACCGTTAATGTAATTAACCAAACCTTCAAGTCCAGCCGCATAACCTCTATGAGTATCCTGTCTATGGGTCACCGTTGTCGCACGGTTCTTACCCTTATAAGCAATAAACCGCACCGCCTTACGAGACACAGCAATATCAAACTGTTGCAAATCATTGGCAAATAAAATGGCCCCCAAATTAGTGATATTCCAGCGCTCGCCCACGTCTTTTTGAATCAACTGATCAGAAGACAAACGCTCAATAATCCCCGCTTTATTATCGGGTAAATTCTGCGACGTCAGTCTAAAATAGCTGGGGTAATCTAATAGACGCAGCACTTCATCAGAATCAATAAATTGCTTAGCAATGCCCTTTTCCCATACATAAGGGCGCAAATTAGTAATCAATTTTTGTTGACGTTCTGGATAATCAGTTAGCTTAGGCGTGGCGCTGCCAATTCGAACATAAGCAATATCATCAAACGCCACAGGAGCATTGGTGGCTGCAGGAATTTCTAATAAAACCACCAGCCCATCAGGATGCTGAATGCGCCTAAAATTAAACGCGATACTGGGCTTTAAACGCTGCGCCAACCACAACTGCAGAACGGTATTACTCTCCCCTTTGACGCCATCAGGATCAAAGTCGGTTCCGACTATATTATGGGTGGCATCATCAATCCCCCACAACACATAAGCGAACTCTTTATCCTCAATACGTGCGGCATTGGACAAAGCCGAGCAATATTTAGCAATCACTTTAGGATCAACATTGCCACGCTTGAACTCGACCAAGGCATTTTCAGAGCGGCGTAATTCATTCACCAAAGCAATATCACGCATACGGTTAATATCCTCTTGTGACATTAGGCAGCCGCTCCTTTGTTTGTATCGCCATCAGGAGTTTTGGTTAGCTCACCTGAAAAGGCTTTTTGTAGGATGGATTTTTTTAGTTCGTCAATCGAATTTAGTTTGCTTGTGTAAACCCTTTCAAGTTTCTTTGCTTCGAATTCAACCTGTTTGATATTTTCAACAAGTAATTCTTGTTGATCATAACTAGGAAATACAATGGGTAAAGATGTAAGTATCTTTTGATTAAGGTTACTTATATTAGCGCCTTCACCTGAGTTGATTAATAACTCATGCGTACTTGAAGACTTTAGGTAATAAGCTAAGAATTTAGGGAAAACACTTTTGTCCACCAGTCTAATTCTAATCGTAAACCCTGAGTAAGATATTTTATTACTCACCTCACCCATCAACAAACATCTGCCGATAAGTCGTTTATTACCATTAGATCTCACAGTAATAATGTCATTTTCTTTCAGCTCATAGGATTCAGACAAATCGCCATCTATCTGTATGGTATCCAGTTGTTCGAAAGGAACCATAAAATTGGATTTAAAGTCCTTCACACCAACTACTTTTAATTTTTCCCCTTTACTGCTCTGCGAAAAGTTCAAACCATTTTTGAACTCTGCAACAGTCCCTAAATTGGTTTCCGTCCACCCTTCACCACGCTGACTAAACACTTTCTGTAAATAGCTTTCAAACAGTTCGCGGGCGTTTTTGAGATTTTGCTCGGTCTTGGCGCGGGCTTGTTCAATGTGTGCAAAGGCTTGATCGAGAATTGCGACGATGCGTTTTTGTTCGGGGATGGGGGGTATTAAAATTTCAAACTTCGATAAGTCTTTAGCCCCAAGATTTGGCTGAGCAGCACCAGCAGCATATTTTTCAACTTCCTTTTGGCAAAGGCTACTGCGAAGGTAGTATGCTAAAAAATCTGCTGAAAGGTTTTTAGGGCGAATTATGACCAAGGAAGATGCGATTGCTCCCTGAGTATCCTTGTCGACAATCCCGAATTTCCCTAGGGACCCCCTCAGACAAAAAAGCACATCGCCACTCTGGGCCTTACCACGACTCAGCGCACTAAAAGTTTCTTCGCTGATATAATTCATCGTGGAGAAATCAATTACTCCATCATCAATGTGGCCAGCATTGATAAAAGCTATCCCTGAATCCACAAATTTTGCCCTGGACGGATAGTTTTTTCCTCTATCCCCATTTTCAAATTCGCAAACATTACCTAATGTCGTAACCGACCACTCCATCACAACAACTCCTGAATCTTGCCCAGAATCGCTTCGCTTTCTTTATCCAACGCAATGATTTCTTCAATAATCACTTGTGGCTCACGCAGTGGCGCTTCTTCTTCGACATTCGGATTTTTAACCGATACATCCCATGTAGCCTCATCCAATTCAGAAGTAGCTAATGACCAAGACTTATCCGAATCCTTAAAGCCAGACTGCAACTCAACAAACTCTTTTAAATCATTATCATTAAGCGGATTAGTTTTACCCAAACTGCGCCCCGGGTCTAACTGATAGAACCAAGTTTGTTGCGTAGGCTCGCCCTTGGTGAAAAACAGCACCACGGTTTTCACCCCTGCCCCTAAAAAGGTTTTGGCTGGGCAATCCAGTACTGTGTGCAGGTTGCAGTTTTCTAGCAGTTCTTTACGCAAGGCAATGGCGGCGTTATCGGTATTGGATAAAAAAGTATTTTTAATCACGATGGCCGCACGGCCACCGGGCTTGAGCATTTTGATAAAGTGCTGCAAAAACAAAAAGGCAGTTTCGCCGGTTTTAATGGGGAAGTTTTGCTGAACCTCTTTGCGCTCCTTGCCACCAAACGGTGGGTTAGCCAATATGATTTTATGCTGCTGACTGGGCTGAATATCCCGTAGGTTTTCACCCAAGGTATTGGTGTGCACCACGTTAGGGGCTTCAATGCCGTGAAGTATCATATTCATGATGGCAATGACGTAAGCCAGTGATTTTTTCTCTTTGGCGTAAAAGGTATTTTCTTGCAGGGTTTTTAGGTTACTTGTGGAAAGCTTCTTTTTGCTTGCGCCGCCTTGGCTTAGGTAATCATAGGCTTCACATAAAAAGCCCGCCGAGCCTGCGGCGCCGTCATAAATGGTATCGCCAATTTCAGGTTGCAGCACGTCGATCATGGCGCGGATTAATGGGCGCGGGGTGTAGTATTCGCCACCGTTACGCCCTGCATTGCCCATATTTTTGATTTTAGTTTCGTATAAGTGCGATAACTCGTGCTTTTCTTCTTGTGAACGAAAGCGCAACTCGTCGACTTTTTCTAGGGCATCACGCAGTGAATAGCCGCTTTGAATTTTGTTTTTGATCTCGCCAAAAATTTCACCAATTTTGTATTCGATGCTATTTGGGCTTTCGGCCCGCTGCTTGAAGCCTTTAAGGTAGGGGAATAATTCACCGTCCACATAGTCCATTAGATCATCACCGGTTAAGGCGTTATTGTGATCAAACTGGCCGTCGGCGGTTTTAGGGGCAGCCCAAGTGGCCCAGCGATGTTTTTCATCAATGATGTACTGATACTCTTGGGCCATTAACTCGGCTTCTTGAGATTTAGTAAACTCTAGATCGTCTAGGTATTTAAGAAATAACATCCATGATGATTGCTCGGTGTAGTCCAGTTCGCTGGAGCAACCTGCGTCTTTGTGGAAGATATCATCGATGTTTTTAAAGGTTTGTTCGAACATAAATTTACAGCACTTATCTCAATATTAGGGCAAACAATGGATGTATCAGCCGCCCTGTGTTTTGCCTACTATTCAGCCAACTAAAGCGCAGTCAAAAATCACTAAAAATAACCCCTCTTTATACCCATATAAGCCAGCCTAGGCAATATTGGCTTTAACCTGTCGCCCAAGTCGGGCGCTTTATTTTTCCTATCTGCTCATAGACCCACAACAGCTTTGCCAACCACCTAACATTCCCAGCAGAGCACGGCTAGACACCCCGCCCACCTTTAGGCAAACTAAGCGGCACTCTTTCTTCTTTATAATAAGTAACATCATGGCATCGATTCTTGTTTTAAATGGTCCTAATCTTAATTTGCTGGGTACACGTGAGCCTGAGATTTACGGTGCTGACACTCTAGAAGATGTAAACCAAACTCTGATCAAACAAGCCAAACAAGATGGGTACGCGCTTAGCTGCCTGCAAAGTAACGGGGAGTTTGAATTAATTAACCGCATTCATGCTGCCCGCACAGATGGCACCCAATTTATTATTATTAACCCAGCGGCGTTCACTCATACCAGTGTGGCCATTCGTGACGCACTGGCCGGTGTGGCCATTCCGTTTATTGAGGTGCACATTTCTAACGTGCACGCCCGTGAAGAGTTTCGCCAACACAGCTATTTAAGTGACATTGCCGTGGGTGTGATTTGCGGTTTGGGTGTGCAAGGTTACGAGCTGGCATTAAGCGCGGCGGTTAAGCAGTTAGGCAAAGCTTAAGCTAAACTAATCTATTTACTAGAGGACTAAGCACGAGCCGATATTTGGATTTTAGACAAGGCAAAAACAAACGAAACACCGGAGTTTAGTTATACTAAATGAGGATTTTGAGTTTGCTTTTAACGCAGTATCAAATCCAAAGATCAATCGTGAAAGACCTCTTACTGGGACGAATCATGGATATACAAGAGATCGAAAAAGTCATCGCCCTAATGGAAGCGTCTTCTTTAAGTGAGCTTGAAGTAAGTGAAGGGGACAAACGTTTGGTGTTAAAACGTGAAACCTTGCAAAGCCAAGCTCACGTTATTCAAGCGCCAATGATGCAGCAACAGGCCGCCCCTGCTGAAGTCAAAGAAGAAAAAACCAGCCATTCTGGCCATGTGATTAAAAGCCCAATGGTAGGTACGTTTTATCAAAGCCCAAGCCCAAGCAGCCCGTCGTTTATCGAAGTGGGTCAGGCTGTGAAAAAAGGCGATGTGGTTTGTATTATTGAAGCCATGAAGATGATGAATCAAATTGAAGCGGATAAGTCTGGGGTTGTTGAAGCGGTATTAGCCGAAGATGGGCAGCCGGTTGAATTCGACCAACCTTTATTCACCATCGTCTAGAGCTACTTACGTCATCAATACGGCGTTAAAAACGTGGTTCGCGACCGTCATTTAGTAAACTAAACTCCGGTCGCTCACAACGTTTTTGCCTTGTCTTGATTTCCTCAGTAACGCTCTAGAGCCCAGCTTTTATTAAAGCGATTAAAAATTTTTAATTGAGATACTCCATGGCTGCATTATTAAAAAAAGTTGTGATTGCCAATCGCGGTGAGATTGCCTTACGTATTTTGCGTGCGTGTAAAGAGTTGGGCATTCAAACCGTGGCGGTGCACAGTGCCGTGGACCGCGATTTAATGCATGTGCGTTTGGCCGATGAGAGTGTGTGCATTGGCCCTAATAGCTCTGCTGATAGTTATTTAAATGCGGCGGCTATTTTAAGTGCGGCCGAGGTAACCGATGCCACGGCCATTCACCCGGGTTATGGGTTTTTAGCCGAGAGTGCAGACTTTGCCGAGCAGGTTGAAAAGTCGGGCTTTAAGTTTATTGGCCCAAGCGCGGATGTGATTCGCATTATGGGTGATAAGGTGGCCGCACGGGACGCCATGAAAAAAGCCGGTATTCCCACTGTGCCAGGCTCTGGTGCCATTGATCAAAATTGTGATTTCAAAAAAATGGCCGAAGAGATTGGCTACCCCATTATTATTAAAGCCGCTGCCGGTGGTGGTGGCCGCGGTATGAAAGTGGTGCACAGCGAAGCGGCTCTTTCTAACGCCCTTTATTTAACCCAAAGCGAAGCCAAGGCGGCGTTTGGCAGCGATAAAGTGTATATGGAAAAGTTCCTTGAAGAGCCAAGGCACATTGAGGTGCAAGTATTGGCCGACGGCAATGGCCACGCTATTCACCTTGGGGACCGCGATTGCTCGGTACAGCGCCGCAATCAAAAGATCATTGAAGAAGCTCCTGCGCCAAATATCCCAGATAAATTACGCGAGCAAATTGCCAAACGCTGTGTCAAAGCCTGCATTGATATTGGTTATGAAGGGGCTGGCACCTTTGAGTTTTTATACCAAAACGACAAGTTCTATTTTATTGAGATGAACACTCGTGTGCAGGTGGAGCACACCGTAAGCGAAATGATCACGGGTGTGGATATTGTTAAAGAGCAGCTGTTGATTGCCTCTGGTTTGGGTTTAAGTTATCAGCAAAAAGAAATCAAAATTAAAGGCCACTCCATTGAGTGCCGTATTAACGCCGAAGACCCGGTGACGTTTATCCCAAGCCCTGGCAAGGTGAGCCTGTTTCACGCCCCGGGCGGTAACGGAATTCGGGTAGATTCCCACTTATATAATGGCTATAGTGTGCCGCCCTATTACGACTCACTTGTGGGTAAGATCATCAGCTTCGGTAATGATCGCGAATGCGCATTAAAACGCATGATAGGGGCGTTGGATGAAGTGGTGATTTCTGGCATTCGCAGCAATATTCCTTTGCAGCAAGAATTAATGCGCAGCAGCGAGTTCCAGCAGGGCTCGGTGGATATTCACTTTCTTACCAATCGTTTAGCCAGCAGCTCTTAAGCTGCTGCTGTTTTTACTTTAATACGTTTTACAACCGATAGGTCCTCTTGCCATGCCTTGGATTCAAGCCGTAATCGAAACCACTCCTGGACAAAGCTCCGAATTAGAAGACCTATTATTGGCCATTGGCGCGCAAGCCGTGACCATGCGCGACGCCGCTAACAACCCTATTTATGAACCACCACTGGGCACCACTCCGTTGTGGGATACCCTAACACTGGTGGCACTATTTGATGCCGAGCAACCTCTAGACCAGCAGATGCCTCAGCTGGCTGAGCTGTACAAACAAGAATACGACCAAGATTTCCCAAGCTACAAATTAGAATTAGTCGAAGACAAAGACTGGGTACGAGAGTGGATGGACACCTTCAAACCCATGGCTTTTGGCAAACGCCTATGGATTTGCCCAAGCTGGTTAGAACCGGAAGATGCCAGCGCGGTCAATTTAAAACTTGATCCAGGTTTGGCCTTTGGTACCGGCACCCACGCCACCACCGCCCTTTGCCTTAAATGGTTAGACGGACAAGATGTAAACGATAAAAGCATTGTGGACTTTGGCTGCGGCAGTGGCATCTTAGGCATTGCGGCATTATTGCTGGGCGGCAAACACATGGTGGGCATCGACATCGACCCACAAGCAGTATTGGCCACCAATGAAAACGCAGAACGCAATGACATAAACCCAGAGCGACTTGAGGTGTATTTACCTGAAGACGCGCCCAATACTCAGGCCCAAGTGGTGTTGGCGAATATTCTGGCCGGCCCATTAGTAGAATTGAAAGACGCGATTTTAAGCTACCTATTACCCGGCGGTGATTTGGTATTATCGGGTATTTTAGCCAGCCAAGCCCAAGAAGTGGCCGACGCCTATGCGGTAGAATGTGATGACATTAATATCACCGAGCAAGAAGGCTGGGTTAGAATTACCGCCAAGAAGGCCACTGACCGCGCGTAATCTACGTTAAAAAGATATCTCAAAGGCTCATGTATCATTTATACACTGCGCATTTTCGATATCTTTTTGCCTTGCCTACGCTCCTCAGGCACCTTCTAAATAATTAAGGTTCTATATCAACAGCTTAAACATTGCTATTTAACTGAAAAATATAATAATAATTAGATGAACAACGACTCTCAGATTACTCAGTGTCCCAAATGTGACACCACCTTTCGCATCACGCCAGCCCAATTAAAAGTGGCAAAAGGCGCGGTGCGCTGTGGTGCCTGCTTGCATGTCTTTCGTGCCAGCGACCATTTTCAAGCACCCAAAGCCGTTGAGCCTGAAAAAACAGATGACCGCACTGCGGACATGTTCGGCAGCGAGCCTGCTAAAACCGCGCCTCAAGAAAGCGCTGAAATCACAGTGCCCGATGATGAGGTTATGATTGATGACGATAACGGCCTTATTGACGATGGCGATGACGACTTTTTAATCGATGATGATAATGGCTTGATTGATGATGAGTTGATTGAAGACGATAAGGCTGGCCACATTGGCGAGCTAAATGAAGAGTTTTTATCCCTAGATACGGACGATTTAAGCGACCCATTTTTCAGTGAAGGCGACAAGCTGCACAGTACCATCAAAACCGAAGGTGACGCAGACGGGGACGATGAAGCATGGGCTCAAAGCCTGTTAGAAGACAGCGACGACGAGCCGGAACCTGTAGCCAAAAAACCCAAAGTGAAAAAAGCGCCCACCAGCAGTAATAGCGATATTAAAGCCAGCGCCGCCAACTTTAGTTATATCCAGCAAGACCCATTGGATCTCGCCCTGCCAGACAAACGCGGCAAGCTGCCGTTTATTTTATGGGGTTTAACCAGCCTAATTCTATTAGCCGCTTTAGTGGCACAAGCTGCGTATTTCAATTTTGATCAATGGGCGCGCTACGATCAATACCGCCCTTATTATCAAATGGCCTGCCAGCAATTGGGTTGCACACTGCCTTCTACTTATGACTTATCCCGTATTCGCACCACGGCCAGCCCGCAAGTAAGCAGCCATGCTAAATACAAAAACGCCCTAACGGTGGATATTCTATTCATGAACGACGCCTTATATGAGCAAGCGTTCCCACGTTTAGAGTTAAGCTTCAGCGACAGCAATGATAAGGTCATTGCCCATCGTTTATTTACCCCGGACGAATACCTAGCAGGGGAAGCCGCCGGTTTATCCATGATGCCAGTGCAAACCCCCATACATATTGCGGTTGAGATTCAGGACCCAGGTAAAAACGCCAGTAATTACCAAGTGCGCTTTTTGGCACCCTAGCCAAAACACGCAATGTTAAAAAAGGCCCTCTCAGGGCCTTTTTTAACATTGGCAAAGATTTTTTAAGCTGCAAAACCCCATTCACGGCCTAGTCTTTTTGCTCTATAAGGCTTGTTTGCCATTGCAGAAAAAATAATCAACAAAATTGCTCAATTCCTACCCTGTCAAGACTTTTACCCATGGCACTTTGCGCGTATGATAGCCGCCCCTTAGCAGAGCAAAAAACAACCAATACTTATCCATGTTTTATATCGGCCAATACGCAATCACCACTCCAGTGGTACTCGCCCCCATGGCTGGTGTAACCGATCGACCTTTCCGTCAACTTTGTCGCCAACTTGGTGCTGGGTTAGTGGTCAGCGAGATGGTCACATCTGATGTGAAACTGTGGAATACGCGTAAGTCATCCAGCCGTTTAAATCATGACGGTGAGGTTGAACCCATCTCGGTGCAAATTGCCGGTGGCGACCCTGAAATGATGGCTCAAGCGGCAAAGATGTCGGTGTTACACGGCGCCCAGATTATCGATATCAATATGGGTTGTCCGGCTAAAAAAGTCTGTAATAAAGCGGCAGGTTCTGCGCTGATGAAAGACGAAGCTCTGGTAAAGGATATTTTACAAGCAGTAGTTGAAGCGGTTGAAGTACCCGTCACGCTGAAAATGCGTACTGGCTGGGCACCTGAACATAAAAACGCGCCGACTATTGCTCAAATGGCACAAGACGCTGGAATAGCGGCCTTGGCCATACATGGTCGCACACGTGCGTGCGCCTATAAGGGTGCAGTCGAATACGACACCATTAAAGCAGTGAAAGAATTGGTAAATATTCCAGTGCTGGCTAACGGTGACATTCAAACGCCACTACAAGCCAAACAGGTGCTGGAATATACGGGAGCCGATGGCGTAATGCTGGGCCGTGCGGCTCAGGGGCGCCCTTGGATCTTTAGGGAAATTAGCCATTATTTGGAAACAGGCCAGCTGCTTAAGTCGCCTGAAATTATTGAAGTAAAAACCATCCTGCATTCACATATGCAGGGCTTATATGAGTTTTACGGAGAGTATTTAGGCGTGCGCATCGCGCGAAAGCATGTTGGTTGGTACCTTCAGGCCCACGACGACAATCGGGAAGTACGTCGCCAGTTTAATAAACTGGAAAGCCCTGAAGAACAAACAAAACTAATAAACGACTTTTTTGATCAACACCTGGGAAAGGAACACGCGGCATGAACACCCACGATACACCTGTGGTAAACACTCCAGTTGAAGCAAACAACACAAATCAGCTACCTGCTGAAAACACACAAACATTACGTGACAGTGTGGAAAAAGCTTTAGAAAGCTACTTCGCACAACTAGACGGCCAACCGGTAACGGAAGTTTACGAAATGGTTTTGTCAGAAGTCGAAGCGCCTTTGTTAGAAGTGGTAATGCGCTACACCAAAGACAACCAGACAAAAGCAGCTGTTCTGCTAGGCTTAAACCGCGGCACATTGCGTAAAAAGCTTAAGCAATACGGCATGCTTTAGGCCTTAAAAATACATTAAACAAACGCAGCGAAAGCTGCGTTTTTGCTTTCTAACCCTTTTAAAAGCTGACTAGTCGATCAAATATGGCATCATCAATCACTCCAGTACGTCGTGCCCTTATCAGTGTTTCTGATAAAACTGGCATTGTTGAATTCGCGCAAGCACTTGCCGCTAAAAACGTAGAGATCCTATCTACTGGCGGTACTTACAAGCTGTTATGCGAAAAAGGTGTAAACGCTGTTGAAGTAAGCGATTACACAGGTTTCCCTGAAATGATGGATGGCCGCGTTAAAACGCTGCACCCTAAAATTCACGGTGGTGTTCTAGGTCGTCGCGGTCAAGATGATGCGGTTATGACTGAACACGGCATCAACCCAATCGATCTAGTGGTTGTTAACCTTTACCCGTTCGAAGCCACTACCGCTAACCCAGATTGCACATTGCCAGATGCCATTGAAAACATCGACATCGGCGGTCCAACCATGGTTCGTTCTGCTGCTAAAAACAATGCTCACGTGGGCATCGTTGTAAACGCATCAGACTACGACGCAGTATTAGCCGAGCTAGACAGCAACAACGGCCTAACGTACAACCTACGTTTTGATCTTGCTCTTAAAGCGTTTGAGCACACCGCGGCTTACGACGGCATGATCGCCAACTACCTTGGTCGCATCAACCAAGAAAAAGAAGAATTAAGTACTGACGACATGGGTCTTTTCCCACGTACGTTCAATACACAATTCATCAAAGCGCAAGATATGCGTTACGGTGAAAACCCGCATCAAAAAGCCGCTTTCTATAAAGAAGCAAACCCAAAAGAAGCGTCTATTTCAACCGCGGTTCAAGTTCAAGGTAAAGAGCTTTCATTCAACAACGTTGCCGATACTGACGCAGCGCTTGAATGTGTTAAATCGTTTGTAAAACCTGCCTGCGTAATTGTTAAACACGCGAACCCTTGTGGTGTTGCGGTTTCAACTAACGGCATTAAAGAAGCTTACGACCTAGCATTTGCTACTGATACTGAATCGGCATTTGGCGGCATCATCGCGTTTAACCGTGAACTAGATGGCGACACTGCAGCGGCCATTGCTGAGCGTCAATTTGTTGAAGTGATCATTGCGCCTTCTATTTCAGCCGATGCCAAATTGGTAATCGCGGCTAAGAAAAATGTACGTTTGCTAGAAACTGGCGAATGGGATGCTAACCGTTTAGACGCATTTGATTTCAAACGTGTTAACGGTGGCCTACTGGTTCAAGACCGTGACAACGGCATGATCACAGCAGACGACCTACAAGTTGTAACTAAGCGTCAGCCAACTGAAAAAGAAATGCACGATTTAATCTTTGCATGGAAAGTGGCTAAGTACGTTAAATCTAATGCCATTGTTTACGCAAAAAATCGTCAAACTGTAGGTGTAGGCGCTGGCCAAATGAGCCGTGTTAACTCTGCACGTATTGCTGCAATTAAAGCGGAACACGCTGGCCTTGAAGTTCAGGGTTCTGTTATGGCAAGTGATGCATTCTTCCCATTCCGTGATGGTTTAGATAACGCGGCTAAAGCCGGTATCGCTGCCGTGATTCAGCCAGGTGGTTCGATTCGTGACGATGAAGTTATTGCTGCTGCTGATGAAGCGGGTATGGCGATGGTGTTCACAGGTATGCGTCACTTCCGCCACTAGGATTGGTGACGGGGAGGATCTTTTCCTCCCTGACTTTGTTGTAGAACCTTCCGCACTTCCTCATGTGGTAAACCACACTGCGGAATGCGAAAGAACCTACGCCTAGTCAGGAAGAAAAATCTCGCTCCCCTTAGAATTTTAAAAGCCGTAAATTTTATATTACGGCTTTGTCGGTTTTGAATAGATATAGAAATTTAAAAACTGTGAATGATTTAAATTTCAGACATGACTGGCATGGATGCCAGTTTGAGCCTACAAGGATGTATCCACGGCGCTCTGCAAATTTAAACCATTCACAGTTTTAGCACTTTAAAAGGATGAACAATATGAACGTTCTTGTAATTGGTTCCGGTGGTCGTGAACATGCTTTGGCATGGAAAGCTGCGCAAAACCCTGCTGTTGAAACAGTATTTGTAGCACCTGGTAACGCTGGCTCTGCTATTGAAAACAAAGTTGAAAACGTAAACATCGACGTTTTGGATTTTGAAAAATTAGCCGCCTTTGCAAAAGACAATAACTGCGAGCTAACCATTGTTGGCCCTGAAGCACCACTGGTTGAAGGGGTTGTTAACTTTTTTGCCGACAAAGGTTTAAAAGCATTTGGCCCATCTAAAGGTGCGGCACAACTTGAAGGCTCTAAAGCGTTCACTAAAGACTTTTTAGCCCGTCACGATATTCCAACCGCGTTTTATCAAAACTTCACTGAAGTTGAACCGGCATTGGCTTACATCGATAAAATCGGTGCGCCAATTGTTGTTAAGGCTGACGGCCTTGCAGCTGGTAAAGGTGTAATCGTTGCTGAAACCGTAGATCAAGCTAAAGATGCCGTTAAAGACATGTTGTCTGGTAACGCGTTTGGTGAAGCCGGTTGTCGCGTGGTTATCGAAGAGTTCCTTGCTGGTGAAGAAGCCTCTTTCATCGTAATGGTGGATGGTAAAAACATTTTACCAATGGCCACTAGCCAAGATCACAAACGTGTTGGTAACGGTGACACAGGACCAAACACTGGTGGCATGGGTGCTTACTCTCCTGCCCCTGTTGTGACACAAGAGATTCACGATCGCATCATGAAAGAAGTGATTGTACCAACCGTTGAAGGCATGGCTAAAGAAGGCAATGACTACACTGGTTTCTTGTATGCCGGTCTTATGATCGACGACTCTGGCACACCAAAAGTAATCGAATATAACTGCCGTTTTGGTGACCCTGAAACACAACCTATCATGATGCGTATGCAATCTGACTTGGTTGACCTTTGCCTTGCCGCTATGGATGACAACGGTCTTGCTGGTAAAACAGCCGATTGGGATTCTCGCGCAGCCATTGGTGTTGTATTAGCAGCCGGCGGTTACCCTGCGTCTTACAACAAAGGCGATGTGATTTCTTTGCCTGCTGACGAAGCGGACAACCAAAAGATTTTCCATGCGGGCACTAAACTGAATGCAGCTGGTGAAGTAACCACCAACGGCGGCCGTGTTTTATGTGCAACTGCCCTTGGCAACACAGTTACTGAAGCTCAGCAACAAGCTTACGAACTGACCAAGAAAATCAGTTGGAAAGATGCGTTCTACCGTACCGACATTGCCTATCGCGCCATTGCACGTGAACAAGCAAAATAATTAGCTAATAGCTGTTTGGACAAATACGCTCTTTGCCATCGGCTCTAGCTCCTGCTTCGCTCTACCGACTACATCCATGTAGTCGTCCCTGGCACCGCAGCACGATGTATAGGACATACAAGTATCGTGATCACATGGATGTGAAAGAGCGATTACAGTTCATCGCTCTTGCGCATCCTGCGCCCGCGACATTAGTGCATCCTTGCACGTTATCCTGAACATAAAAATGCCCTCATTAGAGGGCATTTTTTTTGTGTTTAATTTATACTCAAAGCTTGTTTCGAGAATAACAACATTGATTGTATGAACCACACAATGAAACACCTATTTTGCTTTATTCTAGTATTACTGTGCAGCCATAGTTACGCGCTGCAACCCAGTGCCCATTCTGTTCAAACACAAGTATCAAAGCCCAGCCAAACCCATAGTATTATTCTGGCCAACGGCCCTATGGAGATTCATTTACAAAAAAGCATTCAATGGTTAGAAACCGACCATGAACGTTTTAGCCTTGGGCAATTACAGCAAAAGAAAAATGATTTTAAAGACATAGACGCAGGCCCTGTATTAAAAAGCAAACGCTCTTATTGGCTGCGCTTTCAACTTATAAACCCATTTAAACAATCTATTCCCATTGCCATTAGTTTAAGCAGTAGCCCTGTTTATATTGATGGTGCGTATTTATATGAAACCGATAACTGGCAAAGGCTGCCCGGCTTAGAAAAAGCCAAGCTGCTTAATAGTCATGAAGCCTTTATTTTTAATGTGGCTGGCGAAAGCAGTAAATGGGTTTATTTCCGTATCCATGCCAAACAAACCAGCCAGTTAAACCCGAAACTACAAGACATGGCCAGCTACAGTCATAACATGGGCTCCCAGCATCAATTTTTTGGTGCCATTTTAGCGTTGTTATTTTTTATTATTGTTTTGCACAGTACCGCCATTCGTTTCCATAATCATATTCGTCACTACTTTGTAATCTACATGAGCTTAGTGGGCACTTTATATACGTTAAGCCATTCACCTAATAACCAATGGCCTGATTGGTTTAATAGTTTTTCAAATATTACTCCATGGCTATTTGCCTGCGGCTTAGCGTTATCCACATTTAAAACTTCCCAATACCGAAAATGGTTATTCACCAATCGAACGCTTATCTTACTGTTGGCGTTAATGTTAATTGCTTTATTTTTAATTCAGGTTTCTTTATTAACCATTTTATTTTGTGCCCTTGGGCCGTGTTTATACACACTAACAAAAGTAAAATACCTAGGCTTTAATTTATCTGTTTCTGCTTTAATGGTTACCGCGAATATTATTTGGCAGTGCCTTTATATTCTATGGCCCACACATGTGTTTGCCACAAATAACGAAATTAACATTTACATGTTTGCCGGCTGTATTTTTCTGGCCAGCATCAGCATGATCATTCCTTATTTCCGCCGACAAAATCGATTGAAACGCCCACAACAGCAACCCATGAATGCGGCATTTTTATCAAAATTAAGCCACGAATTACGCACACCCATGAACGGCGTATTAGGCATGAGCGAACTATTGGTCGACACACCTTTAAGCCACACCCAAAGGGACTATTTAGAAACCATTCAATTGTCTGGCCAAGATATGTTGCGCCTGATTAATCGCATCAGTGATTTCGCCCGCATCAGCCGCGGTGCCTTAGAGCTTGAAGACAAACCCACGGACATTGTAAATCTTGCAGAGCAGTGCATTACAAAGTTCCAACAAATCGCCAACCAAAAAAGTTTAGAGCTTGTATTAAACTTAAGTGACAATTTATCCGCCGAGATAAACTTAGATGGCCAACACTTACAAACCATCATAGAAAATTTATTAGAAAGCGCCTTACAAAACACCGAGTATGGTGAAGTGGAATTGCGCATAGAAAAAGCGGATACAAAAAATGAGTTAAGCATTTCAATTCGTGATACGGGTATTGGTTTAAATAAAAAGTTACTTAGCCAGCTAGGCAATTCTCATAAAAAAATGGCATTAGATGATGACTCTCATAACCACGGTTTTACCTTATTATTATGCAAACGCCTGATCGAAATGATGGGCGGCAATTTATTCATTGAAAGCCGCATTAATCACGGCAGTACTTTCCGTTTTAATTTACCGTTTCGTTTAACGCCTAAAACATCCGAAACAGCACACAGTGCAAATATGAATAATGATAAAACCCTACAGGGTTTATCCATATTAATTGTGGACGACAACAGCACTTTACGAAAAGTGATTCAGCGCTATGCCAAACGATGGGGCATGCAAGCGGACTGCACTTACAGTGGTAAAGAAGCCCTTGCTATGTTGCGCAGCCAGCACACCATTGAGCAAGACTACGACATTGTTTTGATCGACCAAGACATGCCCATCATGAACGGTTTCCAATTGGCCAAACGCATTAGCGAAGATAACGAAATCAGCCCCAATCTTATTAAAATCATGCTCACGGGTTTATCCATCAACAGCCAGCACCAAGAGGCATTAAAATCGGGCATTAACCAAGTGATTAACAAACCTGTGTCCGCCAGGGCCCTACGGGAAGTGCTTGCCAAACATGTGCGCCAACGCTTAGAGATAACAAGCAAGCCTTAGCTTGCTGCTTGTCTTAGCAGGTTACTTAAGTAGGTAGGATAAAATTAAAACAAGGTAAACTTGATGCAAAGCATGCGCTGCCCCACGCTTTTCAGTAAAATACCGCTATTCACGTTTTAGGTGCCTTAACATGCGTCATTTATCCCCATTGGATCACTTCATTAGCCACTGTGATAATGCCTTAAAAACCCTGGTGCCTGGCGCCGCCACTCCCAACCGTGAAACCCCTGCAAAAAGTGCCGAAGCTGACATGTCAGATGGCGAAAGAAAACACGCGGCTAGCCTTATGCGCATCAACCATACAGGCGAAGTTTGCGCGCAAGCCCTTTACCAAGGGCAATCGTTAACGGCCCGCTTGCCAGATGTGCGCCAAGCCATGGAACATGCCGCCGAAGAAGAGATAGATCACCTAGTGTGGTGTGAACAACGTATTCATGAACTGGGCAGTCACACCAGTTTATTAAACCCTGCTTTTTATGGCCTTTCTTATAGCATTGGCGCCGTTGCTGGTGCATTGGGCGACAAATACAGCCTAGGCTTTGTGGCCGCCACCGAAGAAAAGGTTTGTGAGCACTTACAAGAACACCTGCAAACCCTGCCAACTCAAGATGAGCGTAGCCGTCAGGTATTAACGCAAATGCACGAAGACGAACTAAAACACGCCACCCTAGCTTTAGATGCTGGCGGTATCGTTTTCCCATCATGGATCAAAGCTGTCATGACAGGTATGTCTAAAGTCATGACCGGCACCACCTATAAGATTTAATCTCAAGCCTGCTATATTGAATATGGATATAGCAGGAGGGCTTCATGCCACAACTATCGTTTGGTGAATACAGTCTGCTTGGGGATAACATCATTGAGTTTTTGCCCAACGCAGGGGTTGAAGTTGATGCTGCCGAAGCGCTGGAATGCAGGCAGGTTTATAAAGAGATTGGCCCAGAAGTATTAATACTGGTTAATCGCAGTCAGCCCTACTCTAGTACCTTCGAATTTATCATGAGCATAATGGATAGCCCTGAGCTAAAAGCCATTGCCATTTATGCGCCAAATAATATTTCGGCCATTGTGGCTGACACCCAGAAACCCCTATCCAAAGTGCCCTTCGAACGATTTCATCTACGAGATGAAGCCATTAATTGGTTAAAACGTCATAACACCTAGACCCATTAACTAAACCCAAATAAACGCCCCTCCGGCCTCGCCCACCTAAAACTCGTCTAAACTTTAATTACCGATGTTGTAATAGCCAGAACCGTCATCTATGACCTTGTCTTTGTACACAAACAGTTTAATCATTATTTTTCTGGCACTTTGTTCACTCACACTAGGCCAAAACAGTCACGCCCTTACAATCAATGACGCTCAAGAAAGTTATAATTTAAGTTTTGATATATCTTATTACGAGGATAAAAAGGGAGATCTAGACCTAGGTGATATAATTAAAAAACACGCGTCTAAGCAATTTTTATCAGGTCAAACTAAGGTTCTAAACTTTGGTTTTACCAAGTCAGCCTATTGGTTTCATATCAACATTAAAAACCAAGACTCACTCAATACCCGCTGGATACTGGAGGTACTCTACCCCCTGCTGGATAAAGTAGAAATCTACGCTGTGGATTCTGATGATAATATTCACTATCAAGTGGCAGGAGACACCGTT
>Ga0209712_10000110_pt1 | contig 69697 bp, 101 predicted proteins | sample ArcOceMetagenome_FD_187443 | JGI IMG/M metagenome (GOLD analysis project Ga0209712, IMG submission 187443) | Marine eukaryotic phytoplankton communities from Arctic Ocean - Arctic Ocean - Greenland ARC118M Metagenome (SPAdes) (version 2) | ecosystem: Environmental > Aquatic > Marine > Oceanic...
AAATGGAGTCCGTTTATCACCTTCAAGGCTGTTAGGTATATTTTTAAGAGTTGTACTCAACCGTAAATCACTTAAATGTTTTTTACCATATCTATATGTATATTCATCACATAATGCAATAAAATGAATGTAATGCCAAACATAATTAGCTCGGGATTCCATAGTCCAGACAGTACAAGGATGACCCATGTGGACTGCTTTATACAAAACAGCCTCTCTTGCATCAGGTAATTCCCAATACTTGCTCAATGTCTTTCCTGATTTTGATGGTCTGCGAGATTGTATACCATCTAACATGCGATGTGCAGTAGATAACATTTGTGCAGACTCAACAATCATTTTAGGTACGTGCTTGTCGCACTGTTGTTGAGCTGCCCGTACAGGGTCTTCGGATAAAATAAATATATTCATATAGGTTCTTTCTCAATCATAATAGGTATATTATATCACAAACTAATGGCAATGTAAACCTATTTGTTCATTTATTTTAATAAATCTAAGAAATGATCGAATTTGCCTGGATTATCTTTGCATACTCTTTTGAAGTTTCGTGCCATTGTTTCAAGGCCTTTCTTGTTTTTATTTTCTTTCATAACATCTACTCTGGCTTTAACCTTATCATAATCAAACTTATCGACATCATATATCGTAGGTTTCCACACTACGGTAGACTTTGGATCAAGACCATAATATCTGCCGTCATTAATGAATTTTACTGGTGCTGTCATAATTGTTTCCTCATGATTAAATTGGTAATGTATCCCCTAAATTAAATAGGGGATACATTGTTTAGGATTACCCTCCGGCTGTGCTCTGCATTTGATAGATTGTCTCTGTAATATAATCGACTTTCTTTTGCATCTTGTAAGCAAGTGTCTCTTTGCCCTTCTTTAAACATCTTTGTCGATAGTTCATAGTCGCATTACGATCTCTTTTTAGTCTTTCAATTTCTTGACAATGCATAAAAGTATTCCTTATGGTAGTTATGAGTGAGCTTACTATCATAATATATCCTACTTAGCTATTAAATTAGGAAATGCCTCCTGACATAGCTTTTTGGTAATGCCTACGTATTTTAACTTCTTGTCTTTCGCCTTACATAGCATTTCAGCCTCATCTGCAGATATATCCTGCACCAGCTGAAGAAATCGGTTTTGTCTATCAAAATTCTTTATATGGGTTGACCACTGGGTCTTAAAGAAGTACCGGAAGTTGTCATAGTGATCGGTTAACTTACCCGTTGCCTTTTTATCCAAGGTGGCATTTGCTGGAACGCCCTCGGGTAAGATACAAACCACTGCATCATCATAGTTCATACGAATGATGTCTTTTAATAAATTACTACCATGAGCCCGTAGGTTGGTAATTCGCTCTTCTCTAGTTTTCATCCTAGAGGTTTCTCTTAATACTTTTAATACTGTTTTTTGGTTATCAACCATTGTAAAATTCCTCCGCCACTTCAATCAAATGAGTGCATCTTTTTTTAATTAAATAATTCAAAACTTTCATTTTGGGTGGGACTTTTGCCCCCTCATGAGTATTTATAATAACTTCTTTTAACTGCTCAGGTACTTCTGTTAAGTCAATCAACTTCTTGTTTCTTTGGTAATTCCTAAAAATCTCTTGAGGCATTACGTCTCTGAGGTTTTCTGAGTTGGTAATCCACTCATCAATTCTGGTCTGACGGAGTGGTGTTTGTTTTGCATCTGACACAAAGGTATCATCCGCGGATAATATATTCGGCACGCCGTCTCCAGTATCGCCACGAAAAATATGATTCCACATATACGTGAGTGGATTCTTATCTGTGACCATTTTCTTTTGGATCGGAGAGAACTGCTTAACATTATTATATCTCTGTAATTGAATAAAGTCTTTATCCGATGACACAATCATGACTGGTTCATGTTGGCCGAATTCTTGAGTTTGTAATGCAAGAGTACCGATAATATCATCAGCCTCACACGTATCAATCTGGATAACTTTGTACGGTAGATGTTCTGCAATCTCTTCACGTACCATAGTTAAAATACGAAAGATTTCAGGCCAGTCCATATCAGGATTAGCATCTCTGTTCTTCTTGCGATTAGCTTTATAGTGGGGATATAGATCCTTGCGCCATGACTTTTGGCTGTCTACACATATAACCATCTGACCATATTCTTTTCTGTATCGTTTGTTGTACATACGAATACTGTTTAAAATCATATGTCTGATCATATTCTCCTCATTCAGTTTCTGAACAAAGATGTTGCTGAGTGCAACCTGGCTGTAATCAAGTAATATCATTATCAAGTCCTGTCTTTTGTATGGCTTCTATAGCCTTTAATTTAATATAAAGATTGTCAATGTCTTTATGTAATTCATGCGGAATACCTATAAACCTAGTAAACGTAGCATGAAGTAGGTTAACAAGGACATACATATCTCTTGCCTCACCATACTGTTCATCGGTTATATTGAACCCATCTAACCAATTGATTCCATCCTCTTCTACCATCCCTGCAATTTCTTCATCAACACATTGAATCAGATGTTGTGCAGTTTGTATTGAGGCTTCCATTAAGTCATGTACAATATCCTCATCTGATTTCACTTCAGTGATTTCTTTGCGCGTCTTAAAATCTACTATCTTTCCCATATACACTCTTTTATTAATTTATATGTATATTATAACACATTTATTAGTGAATGTAAACACTTATTTTAGGTTTTTTACTGCATTACCACCAAGTTTAATTTGGATGATGCCGTTATAATAATCATCAGTTAACAGCACACCCCTATCAAATTGTTCCTTAGCTTCCATGTAAGCACATTCACCTCGTGTCTTACATAGGTGGAGTATTTCTCTATGAAACAGATCAGTTCCAAACTCTACCACTTCTTCTGCTATGTATCTATTAGAGCCATAATAAGATTGCCAGTCACTTTCAACTAGAAGCTTCTTACGTCTCTTTCTTGTCTTTGTTATCGGAAGTGTCTTCTTGCTCCAGAAGAACTTCTTTCCAACATACTTCCGGCCGTTCTTCTTGTTCGTTATTAAGTACACAAAACCATAGAGCTCTTTGGGATCTATATCTATTGGAAGTTTGTATTCTTTGTCTTCTAGCAACCATGTCATAACCTTTCTACTTATGCGTCAAAGTCTAACTCGTCAAAGTCAGGATTAGAATCGTGGGGTTCACGACATAATGGACAGTGAATTCTATCCGGGATAGCAAAATCAAATGTGATCTCACAAAATGAAAAACAGTTCTCGCATTCTAGCGAATATGTGTGCATTAGAGCTCCTAGTTTAGGGCGTTCTTTAGTTCTTGGAATCCACCAATCTTCTCACCATCAAGAATGATTTGGGGAAAGGTTCGGGCAGTAGGGAAAGTAGACATCATTTCGTCTCTATTAAAATCTTTGCCGTACTGTTTATATGTATATTCAATTGCCTTTGTTTCACATAGTGCCTTTGCTTGATCACAAAAGGGGCACTGTTCTTTACCATAAATCTCAATCATAATATTCTCCTTTATAGACTCATGCCCGATAGGACCTTATCGTCAACATCTTTTTTAACACCACCTGTAACATAAGAAGTGATCTCTGTTTCCTGTGGAGCAACCTGTACATCACCACCACCAATCCACTTTTGAGTCCACGGTAATGGGTTTGCCTGCGGAGTAGTATAAGGGCATGCTAAGTTTAATGCTCTCATTCTTTTACATCCTATCCACTCTATATATTCTTTTAGTATTGCTTCGTTTAAGCCGATCATAGAACCATCCTTAAACAAGTAATGGGCCCAATCCTTTTCTTGCTCGATGACCTTAGTAAACAAGTCGACCACCTTTGGTTCCATCTCTTTAGCAATCAATTGCATATCTTCGTCTTCAGCAATCATTTTCTTAATAATGGTAGTAGTTGCAGCAAGGTGTGTATTCTCATCTCTTGCAATGAATTTAATAATTTTGGCATTACCTTCCATCTTCTTGAGTTCAGCAAAGGCCCAACTACAAGCAAAGGATACATAGAAACGGATACCTTCAAGTGCATTAGCACTCATCATACACATATATAATGCTCTCTTGTGATCCATCATATCTGTCTTTGAATCTTTATTACAAGCAATTAGATCATCATAATATTTAGCAATGTCGTCTCCACATTCCATAATCTCTTTAACGTCTAGCATTCCATCAAACACAACCGAGGGAGTTGGGTAGATATTACGAATAATGTGTGTATATGATCTGCTATGAATTGTTTCAAAGAACGACCATGTTTCTACCCAGTTTTCGACTTCAGGTAAAGAACATATCGGCAAGAATGCAAGATTAGGTGCACGGCCTTGAACACTATCCAATAGTATCTGCCGTTTGAGATTGGAAGTAAAAATGTGCTTCTCGTGATCGGTTAATCCATTGAAGTCCTTTTTATCTTTTGAAATATCTACCTCTTCGGGTCTCCAAAAGAATCCAAGTTGCTTCTCTGTGATTTTTTCTATCTGTGGATATTTTACCTCATCAAATCTCTGAATATCCACTCCCTCGTCTAAAAACATTTTCTTTGTTAAGTGAGATTGTTTGTTCTTCTTCAATACTGCCATTTATTTTACCTTGTTGTCTAAGTTGACCATGTTATGCTTTGGCCATAATGTTCTTCGAATTGCCGTATCAGTTCTTCATATGTAATCAGACTTTCGTCTTTTATATTGTCCAACCAATTACCAAATGCATTCCAATCTTCTGTAAGCATAGGAGCAACACTATATTCTGATTTGCCGCACCAGTATGTATCATCATCTAGTCCATAGATGTCTATACGACCACAAGAATAGCTTTCTAAAAAGTCTTTATACTCTACTACTGGTAATATCTTCCCTGACGTTTTCTTCAATACAAACGGTATGTCCCTTTCCTCATACCAACGAGTAGAAACAGGGCCCATCCAATTAGTACTATAACTAATCATATTTTGCAAGATTCACAATCTTCATCATCAATCATGGCCTGTTCTAGTTCGGGCAAGTCTTCTTTCATCTCTCCTGAACCATCGTAAGTATTAAAGTAGTACAACTGCTTGAGTCCATATTTATATGCAGTAACCAAATCGCCTACCATAGCAGACATAGGAATTTTATTGTCGTCAAACTGTTCGGGGTTATAAGAGGTATTTACACTAATGCCCTGATCAATATATTTCTGCAGTATTGCGCATATCTTCAAATATCCATCAGGTCCTTTTTGATCCCATAGTAAGTCATACTTGTTTTTCAAGTGATGATAACCAGGAACAACCTGAGCAAGAACACCGTCCTTACTTTGTTTATAAGATACCAAAGCACGAGGTGGTTCAATACCATTCGTACTGTTAGAAATTTGTGCGGATGTTTCTGCGGGCATTAAAGCCATGAGAGTCGAATTACGGATACCGGTGGATTTTAATTGAGTTCTTAGTTCTTCCCACGGCATTCTTTCATTATGCTCTATTAAATTATCTATCGCACTCTTATATGTATCAATAGGTAATACTCCACTGGCGTATTTTGTTTCATTATTTAAAGGTATTTTACCTTTTTCTTCTGCCAGATTAGCAGAGGCTTTAATAAGATAGTAACTCCATGCTTCTGCATATTCGTCTACTGCAGCAAATGCACCTTCATCATATTTAAGACCACGTTTGGCCAAGAAGTAAGCTAGGTTGATAATACCGATACCAAGTGGTCTACGGTTCATAGTACCCTTTTTAGCTGCAAGCACAGGATAGTCTTGATATGTAAGTAGTTCATCAAGGCCTCGGACAGATAGATCACAATACTTTTCAAACTCAGAAGGATCATTAATCAGACCCCAGTTAATAGCCGAGAGTGTACAAAGTGATATTTCTCCATCTTCTTGATCACTTGATAATGGACTTGTAGGTAGATCAATTTCACAACAAAGATTACTCATACGAATAGGAGCAAGTTTAGGTTCAAATGCACCATGTTCATTTGCATGATCGACATTCATAACATAAATCCGGCCAGTATCTTTTCTTTCTGTAAGTAATGACTGGAATACATCAAGGGCAGAAACTGTCTTCTTGCGAATAGAGCGCATCTTCTCAAACTTTTCGTATAACTCTTTAAACTTTTCTTGGTCATCAAAGAATGATTCATATAGACCTGGTACATCATTTGGATCAAAGAATGTAATATCTTGGCCAGTTAATAAGCGTTCATACATTAACTTGTTTAATTGGAAACAATAGTCCATGTGTCTTACACGATTTTCTTCAGTTCCCTTATTGTTCTTTAACACAACTAAGTCTTCAAACTCATAGTGCCATAGTGGTAGATATACAGTAGCTGCACCTCCACGCACACCCCCTTGTGAGCAAGATTTTACTGCCGCTTGGAAGTATTTTAAGAATGGAATCAAACCAGTATGTACGATAGAACCGTCACCTACACGACTACCATCGGCTCGAATAGAACCAGCACCGATGCCTATGCCTGCCTTCTTACTAATATATTTTACAACTGCGGTGGCAGTAGCATTAATACTATCAAGACTATCGCCAGATTCGATAAGCACGCAGCTTGAAAACTGACGGGTCGTTGTACGAACTCCAGCCATGATCGGCGTAGGGAGTGATATATAGAACTGAGATATTGCATCATAATATTCCTTTACATATTTTAGTCGAGTCTCTGCAGGATAATTGCAGAACAAAGTAGCAGAAACCATCATGTATAATACTTGTGGGGTTTCATAGTGAAGTTTAGTTGCACGGTCTTGTACCAAGTACTTACCACGGAACTGTTCCATACCAGCAAAGGTGAATGTGTTATCTCTGTCATGCTTAATGTATTCGTTTAAATCATTAATCTCTGATGGGTTATATGACTGCATAATAGCACCATCATATACACCACGATCGACATTCTGAATAATAATGTCCTTTAGATGCCAAGGTGTATAATCACCATAGACTTCTTTCCGTAACTTATAGGAGATTAACCTAGCTGCAACAAATTGATAGTTTGGAGTGTGTTCTGATATAAGTTCTGCAGCTGACTTGATAAGCAATTCGTGAATATCATAAGCAGGAATTTTATCGAATAATTGAATATTGGCTTTAATTTCAATTTCAGACATAGAGACACCTGCGATGTCTGCTACGGCCCATTCTAGGACTTGGTGTACTTTATCTAGGTTAAATTCTTGAAGCGTTCCGTCTCGCTTAGTGACATTAATTGGCATTGTAATAGTTCCATTCATTTTGTAATAATATGTATATTATATCACAAGCACACCGGCTTGTAAACACTTATTTAAGCTTATTTAGAAAGTTTTTTCTTATCGGCCAGGACGGACAAGGCCTTGATAACTGCAGGTAGTTCATAGAGGGCATTCAGATCTTCTTCCATGGCATCTAGTCTATCTGCCTGTAGAGGATACTGCTTCCTGAACTTTGCGTCTTTCTTCATAAGCTCCAATGAATACTTTTCTGCAAAGTAAGCCATATAACGGTCTACCTGCTTCTGGAACCATATACCTATTGTTGTACCTTGAAACCAAGCATAAAATGATGAACCAATAATACTAGAGAGAATAGATTTAAGTGTGAGTATTAATAACCAATGCATTATTTCTCTCCTTCTGCTTGATTATTAATTGCTGCTACATAGTTGGGCATGCCGTGATCAACAACTGCATCAAAGAACTTCCATCGCTTCCATGACTGCAAAACACCTTTAAAGAAATCTCTCCAAGAAGGCCCGACTGCTCTATTACCATCACAATCAAAGTAAATCATATCTCCGTGATGCCTAAAGCCCAACCAAGCAGGTGGTAATCTACATACAATGTCATTATTATTCATAAATCTGTAGTGTGTACATTTTATATTTTTAATGAATTTATTTCCGCCGACTCTGGGTGACCCAAAGGTAAGTAATTCCTGAGGACAATACCTTGTAGCCGAAATGGTTGCCATGGCAGCACCCAGACTATGTCCTGTAAAATACACATCTTTACTTGTTTTTGCTTTCTCGTTGTGTGATAACTCTTTAACAATCTCCGGCCAAATATCATCTAGTTCTTGTTGGAAACCACCGTGGACTTTGCCGCCGGCCATAGCAGCATTCTTAAAGACCTTTAAATCAGCCATAACATCATTTAGCTTAGAGGGTTCTGTTCCCCTAAATGCAAACCACATATCAGTCTTATTTCTTACAACTAATACTTCTGCTCCATCTTTGCTGATAATCTCTGCTTTGGTGAAACCCATGGACTTGGCTTCTGCCTGAACATCTGATTTATATGCTAGTGCCGATAGTTTAGCAGCAATTAGTGCTCTATCGGATTTACTTAGGTCTCTTGCTTTTGTTTTAGCCATTTTACTTATCCACTTTTATTTCAACTGCTGCCGCATCCTTATCGCCTATCGTTACATCACGATAGTACACAATAACTTCACCAAGCTGATTTATATACCGTTTAATTTCTTGAGTATTATAAGCCATAAGCTCATAATCATCAACCGTCATAGCAACGAACACTAAGTCGCCGCCGTGTTTCTTCTTAATACTATCTATAAACTTATCAAAGTGGGTATATCCGTCTGGGTATAAATCCTCTCTGCCTAGTTTACAGTCTGTTACGCCTTCTTCGTTCTTTAAGCAATTCTCTATGATCTTGGTGTCTGATACCACATACCATTTAGGCTCTTTTAAATTTATTGGTCTGGGCAATACAGGTTGTACTATATCAATCTTAATTGGTTTAGTAATTATTTGTACTTCTCTAGGGCCACCTAGTAATGAACAACCACTAATTGTTAAGATTGCTAATGCGAGTGCTAGATTCTTCAATAGCATCGAATACCTCCTTTGTTGCTTTATTAACACGAGATTCAATGAGGCCAGGTTTGGCACTAGCTAACTTAGACATATTGTGCCGTCTGAATATATCTAAATACTCTGACATTTCTGCTTCATACATTTGATTTTTGGTTTGTAGACCAGAGAGAGCTTTTTGTGTAGTCTCCATGGATTCCTGAATGGCAACGATTGCTGCCTGCTGTTCCGCATCTCTTACTTCAAATGCCGTATTGAGTTGAATCAATTCTAAATTCTTATTATAGAGGAACCAACCTCCTAAACCCATAACGACAATAATACCAATCAATATTTTAGACATGATTTAACCTTCTGTTTTAGATTCTTGTACCTTTGCTGCCCTTCTAGCTAAAATTCTTTCTACGAACTTTCTGCCTTCTTTGGTTCTGCCATCATACATTTTCTTTTGTTTTAACTTCTTGGCATGTGAAACATCGGCAGGCATCGAAACCGCAGCACCTGTAGCATTCGCCGCATCTTCCCATACATCCTTAAAGTGCTTCATCTTTTTATTTCTCCATTAGTTATGTATAACTTTAATCCAGTCTTGCAGTGGGTTACCTCATAGATATTTTGATTAAATAACCTTGCCTGTGGTTCAAGAAACTCTTTAACTTCGATGAGATCTTTAGGGAATGCAACTATCTCGCCTGTAGCAGGTGACGCAACTTCCTGAGTGAGTTTATACTTGCCTGGTTTTAGTTTACTATCTTCTTGGAACCATGTAGCTTCTTCTAGGGATTCTATGTCATCCAATACTTCTGACATAACCTTTCTGATTTCATCTTCGGTTAACCCTGTGTTTTCTTTAATTAGAAACAGAGCGGCAGCATAAGATGCCAACTTAGATTTACCAAATGGTAGTTTATTCAGTAGTCGCTTAATATTAAATACTAGTCTATGGAATACTGTATATGCAGATTTTTCTTCTGGAGTACTTAGGTCCTTTGCTTTCTTAATGACCTTTCCGTCTGCATCAATGATACCTAAGTCAAATGCTTCCATTTGATCCCACGGCTTAGTGAGGGTTCTTAGGAACCTAAATGCGTAAAATAAATCACCTGTGCGTGAAATCAATCCCATTATAGACTTCTCAACCTCTCTATTATTTGAGGATCCAGCGGAACCTCTACTTTTTCATCTATCGGCAAATAGTTCAAAAACACTAGGAACGGTTTAATATACGTCCACTGATTTTCGTCTATTTTAAACCACAGCATTCTATTTGCTGCTTCAATACCAAAGACATTATATAATACAATTAAATGGTTTAATATTAAGCGCTCCTGTAAATCACTATGTGCTTCATAGCGACTCAGCAAGCGCTTTATGTATTTAAACCTACTTACATCTTCCTTGAACTCTTCAACATCCGTGCATTCTGGATTGTTATAAAAGTGTGCAGCATATAATTTAAAGTTTCTATGCGTCAACTGGTCAAATATTTTCATCATATATTATATATACCCTTCAAAGGATAGTGGTTACTTGATTAATCTTCCTCTGAATCTGCCTGATAGTTCTTATCAACATAATTAAAGAATTCTTTGCGCTTTTCCTTATCAAGTTCAGAAGGAGATTTAGCACCAAATTTCTTTAATGCTTTCTGGAAGAATGCTTGATATTTCTTTTGCTTCTCTGAAGCTTCATCAACTTCTTCTTCATCTTCTTCGTCATCTTTAGTTTCCTTGGTGATAGTTTCATCATTACCCAATTTGCCAGATTTCTTGACTTTATGTTTAGCCTTAAATTCTTTCTCACCAGTACCAACGACTGCTTCAGAAGTAGTTACTTCCTCATCATCTTTCTCTGGCTCATCATCTGATTCAAGATTAGGCTTATCATGAACATAACCCATCTTGTTATACTTCTCATGTTCTGCTTCATCCTTAACCGTTACTGCTTTACCAGTTTCGGGATCATACATTTTGTGAGGATAACTTGCTTCTTCCTCTTTTACTTTACCTTCAAGTACATTACTTACTGCTGCAGCAATGCTCAGTGTTTCCAAATCTTGGATTTCCATCTTTATCTCCTATTGTAAAAATAGCATTCCTGTAACCCCAGCCACCATGGCTGTTATGACTACCCAGAATATTTTATTAATTATGTTTACGGTTGTAGCATTCTGCACAACCAAGTTTTCTATTCTATCAACTCTATTTATAAGAGTTAAAGTTTGTTCCGCCTGCTGCTTACCAAAAGATGTTAAAGTCGTAATTTTCTCTTCTGCTCTAGCCAGAGCTATAATGGCATCAGACATTTGATCAATCTTATCTTCAATCCGTTCCATCCTAGCTGCAGCATCCTGCCGGTAGTCGTTAGCTGTCGTCATTTTAGTATAACCTTGCATTTAAGTGGAGTAACACCCCGTATTAGTCTATGGTATTCGTATTTGCTTATGTCAAATACCATACCCTTTGTAAGAAGCCATGGTAGACATTTATCTATCTGAAACTGCCATCCATCACCTTCTAGTATTTCTATTTCCCGATCTTCCTTGTCTCGGTGCCAAACGAACTCAGCGTCATCCAAATTCGGATCAAACGTCCTAACATTACCTGCCGTATCTACTGTATACGGTTTACCAAAAGTAAGATCCACCACCTTTCAACCCCAATGCTTTTGCATACTTAGGCAGACGGCATGCCCAGTATCCTGCTGATAATTTATCTGTTTTAGTATCACAATTATGTCTCGCCGCAAATGACTTAGCTGCCGCTGGATCATTAATTTTACTTGTGAGACCACCCTTTTCGTCACCAAACTCTATCTTCTTTACATTACCTGTCTTAGGATTATTAACGTAAACAACATATTTCTTCTTGCCGCTTGAGCGCTTTGGTTTATTGAGTTCGGGTTCCCGTTCCTCTGTAATCTCAATCATAGGAGATTCAAGAGGAACGGTAACTCCCTCATATAGGCCAAAGCCCTCTAAGTGATTCTTAAATGTTTTCATTTTCTCTGGCCCTTTATCCACTTTACTGCAATGGAATTCTCTGGCGGCTTAGCTGCCCACTTTTGGATATCTCTATATGCTTCTAATGTTGCTTGGTCTATATCTGATTCGTTAGAGTTATCAACAATAATCATACGGTTACGGAACAAACCTTGAAATTTACCAAGATTCTGTTGTACATCTTTCCACATTTTTGTAACTAGGGAATCGGGTAATGATCTATCCCTTTCTGCATTTCTAGCTAAAGCAGTTTCTATATTAGTGTTCACAAATATCATTTGTACTGCATAACCAAGTTTTCTTAATGATTCAACCTGGCCTTTTATCTTGGGATAATTCTTGCCAGTTCCGTCAATGACAATGCCCATTCTACCTTGAAGAGCAAGCTGCAGTTTCTTACCAGTAATAGCTTTTGCCTTTGCTCTTATGTCTTGAGCCTGTGCTGATGCAATGTCATCTGGATCAGTAGTAAGTCCTGCTTTTTTTAATCCCTTTTCAAAAGCATCATCTGAATTAATTAATTTAAATCCTAATGCTTGTAGAGCAGTCTTACCTACAACAAAGGACTTGCCGGCACCTGGCCCGCCAGCGAGAAAGATTGCTTTAAAAATGGAAGGATCATTTACACCTTCCATTATAGTAACACCTTCTCTTACCTCTTTAAAGCTTATCATTTTTTCAAATCGTACCTGTATGATTTACCCTTAGTTTGATTGTTTTTACTAACACCGAATCCTGCTAGTTTTGCAAGAGTCTGAATAGTCGGCCAGTTTTTCTCATCCCGATCTTTTCTAGCATTAGCATAAATATCATCTTTGATTTTTTTAAATAGTGCATCAACCATATCAGCGTCCTTCATTACTAAAGGTGCTTCATCCAGAGTTGATTGCAATCTATATTCAGTAAAGTCTTTCATTATACTTTAACGATCTTGAAGTGAGAAGATGGTGCGCCTTTCAGTGCAGGATCTTTCCAAGACTTAATAGCTTTGTTGATTGCCTCGAATGCGCTACGAGCTTTGATAGTTACTTCATCTCCCTTCTTTAGCTTATTGACTGGCTTAACAACAGTAACAGTCCAGTTATCCATACCTTCTAATACTGCCTCGTTAGCAGACTGCATCATAGCGGCCAATTTAGCAATGGTCTCTCTATCTTTCTTAGATAGTTGCTTTAGTGCTTTATCTTTAGCCATCTTGTTAAGTGAAGCAGCATATGCCGCAGTTGACTCTTCGAGCTCTTCGTTCTGTCTCTTTAGAACTGCTGAAACTTGTGGGTGATCAGACAAACCCTTTTTAATCTTTTCAATTGCTTTAACTGCACCAGACATATTACCACCTGCATAACGCTTATCTGATGCAACTCCGATGGCCATTTTAATCTCTTTAGGTGAAAACCCTTCGTCAAGTTCAACTGATTCAATAACACCTTTCTTAACCATACCTAGCGCATCAAAAATATCCTTAACCTGATCTCTAAGGTCAGTGTCTAATGCTCTTATAGCACCTTGAAATACTTTACTATTACCAGATCTATATAGCTTTTCGATACGTCTTATGTCTTTCTGATCTCGGCCTTTCATTTTATTACCAAGATCATTTAAACCTTGAACGGCCTTTGCTACGTTAGGATCAGCTGCTTCTGCAACCGGTTCAGACTTCATTCTTAATTCTTTAAATTTTAACATTTTTGTATTTTCCTATTATACTTTGGCCGCTAGGTCTTTATCGGCTTTACCCCAGGTTCCGGGAGATTTGGTTGCAAATGAATTGACTCTAGCTAGTCCCCATTGAGTGGGATTTGTGCCTGGTCGGTGAGATGACTTCCATGCCTCAAACCCTCTATCAAATACCTTCTTTAAAATAGAATAAGGCATTCCGGACTTATCAGCTTTTTTCTGAAGAGCAGATTTGACATCAGCTTCTTCTAGTGATTGTTCAGTGAAACTCTTCATTTCGCCGAATTTCTTTTTGAATTTCTTAGTGTGTTTGCTTTTTGGCATGTCAGTTCTTGGTTTATCATGGGCAGCTTTCTGTTTAGCATTCATATCGCTGTATGTCTTTTCTGCAACAGTTGCAACTGCATCAAGCCAAACCTTAGTCTTATTACCTTCTGATAATGATAGTGTAAGGTAGTTTGCTCCACAATTAATAATTGTACCTATCTTACCACTTTCTTTAATCTCTACTTGATCTCCTACCTTATACAGTTTACCCTCTACATAATCCTCTCTTGTATTGGATACTTTAGGTAATTCAACATGTGTTCTGAACGACTTGGATTCTTTTAAACCCATACCCATTCTAACTGCATTAAATAGTGCCATAGAGTCTTTATAGCTGCTTGGCATTCCCTTAGAAAATAATTTTAGATCATTATCTGCTGCAGCGGCTCGTAATTTGGATGCAGACATTCCTGATACTTCATCACTGTCTGGATCTCTTTCACCTGCAGAGATTACTTTAATTGAACCTTCGAATTGATAGAAGCCGTGTCTGGCCTCAACTCCGTTATATTTGTTTAATAGAATTTCAAACTCTTTAACTCTATCTGAACCAGCAACCATGGTTAGTCTGGTAAACCCTTGGTCGTATACTTTCCGTGCTACATCTATAACAGTCCGAATATCAGGATCTGCCATGATGTTACGAGCATGTTTAGGAAACATCTTTCTTAGGAATTTTACTTTATTTTTAAAGTCGAGTGGATTCTTCTTTGCGTCTTGAGACTTAGATGCATATATTCTATACACACCACTTCTTGATACTTTCTTTAGTGTATCAAATAATTTCTCGTGGCCGCTCGTAGGTGGATTAAATCTACCGAATACAATGGTAACGTCACCTTTTTCTTCGGTAACATATTCTCCAAAACTCTTAATCATTTATTCTTCACCACTGTTATTTTTTAATTTGGCTCTATCTTGTGCCTTCACTTTGGGTAACAACTTCTTAGCAAGTTTCTTAATCGCACCTTTCTTCTTGTCTAGTTGCTTTTCGATGCCTTGACGGGCAGAGAATGATAAATCGGACTTGTCACGATCTTTGAGGATCTTCTTTAACATAAGACCCCTTGCTTGCTTTTCTGCTTTTGATTTGAGTTTTTCGGGTGAGGCTAATTTCTTAGCAGCCTTTTTGCGACCAATGGCAATCTTCGCCTTGTTTTTCTTCATGGCGATTTTCATCTTCATTCTGGTCTTTGCAGAAGCTGCTTCAGCCCATTGTTGAAACGTTAACATAATTTATTATCCTTGGTTACCCATTAATCAGTTAGGATTATCCCAACCTTTTATAATATCTTTGCTAAAGTTGTTAGTAGAAAATTCCATTCTATCAACAAGTTTAACAGCACCACCTTCCATTCGATCTATGGCAACAAAACCTTCTGGGTTGGTTACCTTAAATCCGGATTTAGTCTTAACAAACGTACCAATATTACTTAGTTTGTTTAGTTTATTTATAATAATTAATTTACTATTTATAACAAAATTCTGTAATTCAAAGATTAATTGTAAGTTTTTAAGATTAGATTTATCAAAAAACTTTAATAATTCGTCTCTTTTCTTAATCTGTACATCTTTACCCTTCTGTGATGAGCGCTTGTCAATCTCCTTTGCATATCTATCATTCACAAACATGATTAAACCAGTAGCATGTTTCTTTGTATCTGCAACTCTTTGGCCGTCACGAACCTTTCTATTGTTATAGACATTGATAATAAGATTCAGTTCTTTATTATTTTCAAGTTCCTTTAGTGTAGATGATGCAATGGTCTTGAATATCTTACCAGCACTAGATAGGTTCTTATTAAGTTCTTCTGTCTCAGAAGCAGTAAGTGTTACAGTACCGGATAAATCTGGCAGAGTAGCATCTTGCATCCAAACAGTCTTGGATTTCTTTAACTTGGGAACAATCTCTCTAGCAAACTCTGCCTTCATTGTTTCAAATGTAGCACCGGAATAACTTGTATGCCATACAATACCAATCTTGGCAGAACTGATTTCTTTTTCTAATGGTGTTCCTTTTGGTACGGCATATGCAATTGTGTTAGGGTGAAACACAGTCATCTTCTGACCGTCAATAGTTTCACTCTTTAAATCACCTTGATCAAACATGAAATCACCCTGAATAACATTAGTGATTCCTAATTTAGATAACTCATCAAAGGCAACTTTAAGTTTCTTAGATAGATCGCCAGACGTATCTGCATCGATGTCCTCGTGTGACTTATATACCTTAGGGTTAGCATTAAATATTCCTTTCTTGGCAACAAAGAACTGGCCGTCACCAGGATCAATACCAGCAAAGACGGCGGGGGCACCATCCCATTTAACCGTAACATCTACTGCAGATTTAGTGTTACCGGAAAGCATATCTCGCAGTGACCGTAATGCGAGTATTGCTTGGCGTGCCCCCTTAACTCCACCATCAAGAATTAAATCTTCGATATGCGTCATGTGAGTATTCTTGGCCGCTTCGTTTAATGGTGTGTGATTTTTAAACTTTAACATTTCTTTTTCCTATTCTTTGGATTAAACCAAGTATTGTAATACTCATTAAATGTCCACTTTGGTTCTTTTTCTACAATCTTGATCCATTCTGATCTTGATACAGATACGTCTTTGTTGTACAAGTTTTCATATGTTATTATATCATATTTAGTAACCAAAGTAAACATAATTATTTCGGTTTTTATGTAATCTTCTATGAAAACATCATGTTTTGGATCATCTAGTACTATATCTTGTCTATCGTATTTTCCCCACAACCCAGTCTGGTGTGCGTGTAATACTGAGAACAATCTCTGTGAGTTAGATTCTCTTTTCAATAGGAACACTTTATCAAATTGCTTGGTGAACTCTTCAAAAAACTCAATGCAACCTGTTACACTATTTGGTGTGCCTTTAGGTAAATGCCATTGGTTCACTATGCATTTAACTAAGGTGTTATCCTTCACATTATTATGATCAAAGTCGTGCTGACTATTATCGAGATCATAATTAAATGGTTCACTTATATACTCATTAAAATTATATCTTGTACTTAATGCATCGGCTAATACAGAAGAACCACATCGGCCTGGGGCTAGAATTAATACCTTCATGCTTTAAATAATTTCTTAAACTCCGAAGTCATCTCGGCAGTAAAGTTTGGAGCAGCTCGGAAGTTGCCCTTGTATCTTAGTGTTATATCTGCAACAGTAGATGATCCGATCATCAAAGTAAATTTAAGACTGGCAGCCTTTGCACCCGGATCGAATGCCTGCTTAGCACCAGGAGTGAGTATCATCCTAGGTTTACCAGAAGAAAATAGCTCATCAATCATTGTGGTTGTCGTGTCAATATCTTTGTATTCGCCCTTCTCTACAACTACGCCTTTCTTAGGACCATAGTCACCAATTCCAGTAACTAGAGCAAAGTCAAAGTTTACTTTCTTTAACTCTTTAAGGTCTGATTTAAAAATTAATTGTATAAGCTGTGAGGCAATTAGATCACTATTCTTGTCAATAGTATTTGCCATTGTGCGGAACAGTGTTTGCTTTCCTTTGAGTACTCTATTGACTAGGTCATTAGGTATTCTCTGAATATATGTTTTCCAATTCTTTCTGGTTGGTTTGCTCTTCTTCAATTCTTTTTGCAATTCAGGTGATAGTATTTGTAATCTTTGAGCTACTCTAATCACATGAAGGTAAAATGCACCGGCGTCATCGTCAATCTGAGCCTTAATTTTATCAAACTTTTTATCTGCAAGTAGACCAGTGAATGCTTTATTAATTAAAGTCGGATCACTTTCGGTGGATCTTTTCTTTTTCTTTAAAGAGATTCCAACGTAGTTCTTGCCTTTCTTGATAATAAAATCAGAAGAATTAAAGTCGTTCATACCGTAACGAGACATTTGGAATTCTTTTACATCATCATCCCATGCCTGACCTGTTAGGTAAACTGTGTCAGCCCCACCGTATCCAGCAGCTATAATAGCATTGGCCGCGGATACTGCCTTACATAAATTAGAATAATCATCTGCCATGGCATCAACTTGGGATTGCTTGAATCCCCTTACGTTCTTTAGTTGGCCTTTTACCAATTCAAGAAGTTGATCCATCTGATCTGAATTTTCAATTGTATGTGCTTTAGGAAATGCTTTCAGGCATAGAGCAGCCGTCATCAATTCATGGGGGTCATCGCCGAGTGCACCACGTCCACCATCGGGACGGCAGTTAACATAAATATATTTACTCATGTCACTGTGTTCGAATGCATAGTCCTTCTCTTTACGATCAGAGGGAACTTTATCCATTCGGAGAGTTAGACCATCGGTCTTTTCAATAATGTCTTTAGCAAGGCCAGCAAACTTCTCCCTTTGTTTCTCTGGCATTGCTTGACTTATACCTAGTCTCGCTCCACTTTGTTTATTAGGTCTTACATCTATCTCAATTTCCGTATTGATAGATCCAATTGCGTCATCAATGTCAGATAGAACCTTTAATGCAAATGCATTGTCATTTCCGGTGTATTCTAAATTTGATAAATCTTCCGGCAAGAATGTTTTAAATCCACGCATGTAACATAAACCCCTTAATAAACTGTTATTATAGTCATATTTATAACATTTGTAAAGTGAATCTCAAACAATTACACGACTTGTTTCTACCTCATATCCCTTACTTACCATTTCTGCATGAAATTTAATAGCACTTTCTATCCGATCAAATAAGTATTCAGCCACTACATCTCTGGAAGATTTTTCCTTAGCAGTGACTCTCCATCCCATCACAATTTTTCACCCGGTTCTGATCCACGGAAGCCTTTAAACCGAGGAAACCTCAGACTGTAGTGAGTTGCATCTTCTGCTTGTGTTACTGCATCTGCCCTGACTTCTGCAATCATACCTATGTACCTAGCGGGGTCAAGCCAAATAGCATACCTATCATCATCAGATAAGCCAGACCCAACATTAACCTTAATAAGTTTACCAGTATCTGTACCCTCGCATACGAGAGCTCCCAACTTGCCTTTGTTCTTGCCTGTACCCTCTTCAATTGCTTTCACCTCCAAACTATATTCAAAGAATGGTTTAATCTTAAACCAAGCATCTGATCTCTTGCACTCATAAATTCCATCAGCTGGTTTGATCATCAATCCTTCCATACCCATTTGCAGAGATATGCCATTAATCTCTAATAGTCTATCATTGCCGAGTGTGGTTCCAAGATCAAGAATATCATAGTTTACAGAGTGAACAAGAGGATTCCAGAATAGATCCACATCAGCTCTCATTAGTTTATCAAGGTATTTCTTTCTATCAATCTGGGTGGTATAACTTATTCCTGCTCTAAATTCTTCAAGTGTAATCACATCAAAGATAGCAAAGTAACCATCCATGCTTTCTTCTGCCCAACCTTTCTTTGCGTTAAGTCGTTTCATCAGCATCTGAAAGTCTTTGCCCATTAACTCACCATCAAACACAATTCCGTTATAACACTCTTTGCCTAATGCTTTATTGATTTCTGGGAAATTCTCAAACACTTTGCCTGTTCGTGAATATAAAGTACACTCTGAGTTTTCTATTATTGCAAGGCATCGTACACCATCAAACTTGTAATCAATGATGCATTCTTTCTTGTACTTTTCCTGTGAATTAGTGCCGTCTTTAGCCAACATAGGACTGAATACTGGAATGTGGTTTTTCCCATACATCTTATTGACTGTCTTCTCTGATATACCACATTTCAAGTCTTTCATTAGGATTCTGCGATACCAGTAGTTCCATTCGTCTAGTGTTTCGCATCGGCCGATCATTCCAGCAATAAGATCCTTGGCATTATTTCCTGTAATCTTTCTTGTTTTTAAATTATCAATAGCTGATTCAAAGTCTTCCATTACTAGAAGAGTATCACCAGTCACGTTGACATAGGTGTGATCAGTATGATACACCAACTCTGGCCAAGGTTCTCCTCCTACCTTCTCTGGTATCTGCTTAACACCATAGGTAACCATAGGGTCTAGTGCATATCTCAGGCCGTTTTTAAATTCTGTATTTCTCCAGTTCTGATATAGAATAGATTCCTTTTCTAACCTGGATCCAGTTGCTTCTAATAATTTAATTATTTCCCAGGGTTTCTTCATTTTATACTCCGTGAGTTATGTGATCATATGCATCTGGGCAATTTACAAGCAGCTTGCCGCAACCACAAATGAGCGATTCAATATATTGCTGCTCGATGCCAGAGAATCCCGCAGCAATGGCACCCAAAGTACCGTCTTCCCAATTAGTGTCTGTGCTTGCTATTTTCTTAGCCATTTCATCCCTCCAATAATCCGAATGAATTGGGATTGTCTAGGTTTTCCCAGCATGTTGGGGTACAACCACTGATCAAAAACTCCCGTTGATCTGTAGTGGCACCAGGCATGGCATCCTGAATGAGCATACCGTTTTTCCACAATTCAAACTGTTCTGTAGTAGCATCAATTGCCATGGTGTTGTTTTCTCCAGTCACTGGAGACTTCTTTTGCATAATGATCATATTATTGTACCCATATGTTTGTGTATTTTGAAGGAAGATTATCGCACGTATATGCATCTGATTCCACATAATTTAAAACTTCGACACAAGTACCCGTTGAATAACTAGTAAGTACCTCTGGAAGATTTAAGGTTTCCTCAATTGAATTCATTACAAATGTCAATATAATTGCACCCAGTATACCAGCTGTTGCAGCTTGGACTTTATCTTTAGTTGTTAACATTATTGTGCTCCAAATGTTTCGTTGATTAATCGGTTTCTAAGGTAATCCCAGTCGGCACATGCAAACATTTCGTCCCATGAGTCCCAACCCGCACCTGGTTTAATGTCGAGACAGATTGCAACCTCTTGGTTAGACATAAGATCAATCTCGGAAGTAATTTGTGCTCTAGTCGCTTCAGCAATATTATGAATCATTATTTTTCTCACCTTCTTTCATTAATTTATATGTATATTATATCACACTGAGCTAAAAAGTAAACCCCTAATCACGAATAATTAGAGGTTTTTTATATCTTTTTTGAATATGCATAGAACTTTTAGTTATATACTGGTATCTAATGGGAATAACTTGAATATAACCTCTGCACAGGCCTGGGCGATCTCTGCATGTTCCTTCTGAGTACCGTTAGCCTTTCGTAAATCCATATAGTGGATCCATGACCGTAGAGTACCATTTACGTACATACGAGACATAGTTAAACCTTCAGGCAATACGGCTCTTGCCTGCTCTTTGGCAATACCCTTATCAATAGCCCAGTCATATGCTCGTTTGGCCGCTAGGGTTACATCACCTTGGTAAACATCCCACATCTGCTGTAATGTTTTGTCATCATTCTCAACAGAGTTCTGTCTATTCTTAGGATCCTGTAATCGAGCTTCACGTGTTACAAATGAGAGGTCAAGAGTTGGATCTGCATATCGTTGTGAAAACTCTTGGAATGTAAAGGAGCGATGTCGCAGAATCTGTCGTGCAATATCTCTCGTTGTATCAATTTCCATACACACTGATACCATCTCCAAGGGAGACCAATGTTTATGCTTAACTAGGTATTTAACTAGTTTCTCTGATGTTGCAATATTATTTTGATTACCGGGCGCTGACACCCGAGCACAATATGCAACCATCTGCAGGAGGTCACTATTTAGATCCGAACCTGCAGGTGGTTGACTATATGATATAAGATTCACTTTAAACATTTTGTATTAGTCTTCCTTATTCAACCATTGATCAACTTCACATCCGATAAGTGTAGCACTTACCACCAATTGTACTGGATCAAACATAACAAGTCCGGTGACTAGACCAATAAGTCCGATCAACATACCAGTGCCGATCGCAGCACGTGTCTTCATAAATTTACTTAGCATAATAATATCCTCTAGATTTTAAATTCCGAAAAGGTGTCCTTATTTTCTCGGTCACCCCATGTGGAGATTGGTTTGTCTGGAATCGGATCACTCATAATATCAGACTGGGCCGATTCCTCTACATCATATAACTTCATGCGGGAACGATCAACACCAATTACAAATCTTTTGTATTTAGTAGGATCGTTGTATCTGTTCTTCAATTGTTTTACCATGATCTGGCCAAGTTCCTCTAGTTCCTCTGTAGATATAAGAGCAAACATGAGATCCGCCGTTGCAGGTAAACCAAATGATTCCGAAGTGTCTTCAAGCCCAACATCAGTAGAACCAAATCCGGCCCTAGTGGTTTGAGTTGCAGTCATAACCGGAACATTGAACTCTACAGCAAGACCACGCAATTCTTCTGCAATGGCCTTAATGTATGTGTAACTATTTATACTTCCACCCATGGCCTTCATGCGACTAGATGAACAAATATTCAGATAATCAATGAAAATAATATCTGGTTTAAAGTTCTTCTTCATAGATAACTCGTTTAATAGAGCTCTAAAGTGGCCGCTATGAGCAGCACCAGTGGGATATTCTTTAATGATTAACTTGCCGACAGACTTTTTAGCAATGGTAGCAATCTTGTCTGTGAATGTTTTCTCTGGAATACGTGCAAGCTGTTCCATAGGTAAGTCCATTAAATTGGCGTCAATACGTTCAGCTATACGCTCCTCGGCCATCTCCATAGTGATATATAGGACATTCTTACCCTGTTGCAAGATAGAAGCCGCAACGTGACACATAAACAAAGACTTACCTACACCAGTACCAGCAAGACAAACATTCAATGTCTTATTGGGTAACCCGCCCTTAGTGATCTTATTAAAGTAATCCAAGTCAAATGGTGTTCTATCTTCTTTGTGATTATAAAAATCATATCGCTCTTGGGCATTGTCTATGTAATCATGACCAATTGCTTGATCAAATGATACACCAAGGGCAGATGATAGTATCTCTGGAATGGCACCGTCAGTCTGATCAGGATCATTACCATCAATGATACCAATTGACTGCATGATAGCGTTATACACTGCTCTATCTCGGCACCATTTTTCAGATTCAACTACTAGGTAATCAGTATCAACATCAGACTTAGTAGCGATCTCTCCAATAAGTGTGTTAGCACTATTTAAGAGATCCTCAGGTCCGTTTAGTTTTCTTAGCTCTAACTGTAAAATCTTTGAAGAGGGTAACTTGTTTGTCTGCTCGACAAACGCCACAATAAGATTAAAAACAGTACGATGAGGTCCATCAAAGTACTCTTTCTTAATATATGGGATTACCCTACGACAATACTGCTCATTATTGAGTAGGTGATTCAGTATGTGCGTCGGTAGTTGATTTGATATTTCCAATTTTTGCCTCTTTGTTTGCTAAGCTGTCTTCAATAAAGAATGTCAAAACATCCCCTAGATAATTATTAAAATCTTCGTCTTTTTGCAAGAAGTCAAGATCAAAGTCACCTGGGTCTTGTACTGCATAAGTAAAGGACAGCTTGCCTTCACCTGTCTCCTCAATTTCGGAGACACTCACTTTCCCATATATAACTATGATACCTTTGTACTTACCTGTAGTGAGTTTGACTCCATAAAACTCTGCAAAGTCACTACTGCCATCATTTTCGACTAGGGTAAAGTCATCATTTGTTATAGTATTATATACCATTTTACTCTCCTTGTACAGGGTTTTCTGGGTCAAAATCAATTAAAGATTTATGGCCAATTTGGTATTGCTTAATGAGGAACTCTTTGAACTTCTTAGTGCCGAGAATTGGTGCCCAGAACTCATCGGTCCTAGTCTGCTTTTCTCTTACTTTTGGCTCAACCATTTCTCCAGTCTCTTGATCGACCATGCAATACCAACCATTGTTTGGCTTAACAACGAAACCACCGGCCAGAGCAATATCAAGAAGGCCGCTATTACGCTCGACACCACCATCCCAAGAAACGGAAACAGGTATTTTAGATTTTTCTTTAACCATTCGTGACTTTTCAACATTAATAACAAAATCATATCCAGTAACTTCCATCCCTGTCTTATTCTGTCTACGGCCCAAGATCCAGATATTATCTGCTGAGTAGTAGATTCCGGTTCCACCTGATACGATAGCTTTAGGGAATAAACCCATTTCCTGATACGTGTGGTTGATTGCTAGCAAAGAAACATCTTTCATAGTCAAGTAAGGTGTTACCATACGGAACAAACCTTTAATAGCTTTAGCACGAGACATATCAGCAACTGATTTCTCATTCAAAGCATCTTCTAGTTCCTTCTTAGAAGCAAGGTTACCGATTGAATCAATAACAATAATAACTTTGTCTTTGCGTTCAATATTATCCAACTGGCCGACAAGATCAAACTTTAATTGCTCTACATCAGTAATTGGGGTATGTAGTACACGAGTAGTATCAATACCAAATGCTTCAAAATAAGACTGTGGTGATCCAAACTCAGAATCATAAAACAACATCACAGCATCTTTATGTTCTTTAAGGTAAGCACTAGCCATCAATAGGGCAAACGAGGTCTTAAAATGTTTTGACGGGCCTGCCAGAACTGTAAGTCCTGAAGTCAAACCACCATCGGGATCACCTGATAGTGCGACATTAATCATCGGCACTTCGGTCTTCACCATAGTTTTTTGGCCGAAGAATATACTATCGGATAGGATATCCGTAGTCTTGATCTTCGAGTTTTTCTTTAATTTATCCATTACTGACATTATTTTTTTCTCCACGGTTGTGCAGCGGGCGAGAGTGAAGCTTGTTTCTTCTTCGACCTATTAACTGCTTCTGCTTTTTTACGTTTCTTCTTCCACGTAGGTTTTTCAAAGTATTCCTTCTCCCTGACTTTTTGTAAGGTACCAGCTCTTTCTACTGCTTTTTTAAATTTTCTTAAAGCCATCTCAAAGGGCATTTCCCTTGGTGGTCTTTTATCTTTAGGATTTCTATTGGTCCTTGGTGTTAATTCTATCTTTGGCATTATTTCTCCGGTTAATAGTGTATATTATAACACATTCTAATTGAATTGTACACTACTTTTTGACTTTATTTTTTCTCGTTCGACAATTCGTTCCCTCAATCCTGTGGTACTGAACCTGTGATCTCTGCGATTAAAATAAAATTCTATGTCTCTTTGGCGACATAGATCCTTACCGGTGAACTCTTTATCCCTATACTCTTCACCCATAATTTTAACATCAATCTGGTACATACCAAGAATATCTAATAGTTCCTGTTCTGTATTATAGACTAGGATCTCATCAACATATTTGATTGCGGCCAATTGTGCCTGTCTTTCAACAATGTTTTGTACAGGTGAATTCTTTTCAGGCCTATCAACAGATGGGTCGTTCTGCAGTGCAACTATTAAATAATCACACGCAGACTTTGCCTCTCTTAGCATTTGAACATGACCAGCATGAAGCAAGTCAAAGGTTGAACACGTTATTCCTACTCGCTTTTTAGACACTCTCGATCTTCCTCAATATTAGTTCCTCATGTTCTTGTAATGCTTTCTGCTTAGATAACTCCATGATGTCTCCGATAATATCAAGCATCTGTGTTGCAGTTAAGTATTCAACTTCTGATAGAATGTTATCATACTTACCATCAATGCCGCCAGACGCTTCTCTCCAAGCAAATCTGGCTCCGAATGCAAGTTCACTTTCTTTATGTAGAAAGTTCTCCAACTCGGTTGCTTTATCTTCATCTGCCGCAATAAGATAACGAACAACCACATCGGTTTCCCTACTGAGATTATTCTTATCTATGTACAGACGAGCTCCATGACGTCCTTTTGGTGCACGAATACCACCGGTTCGGCCAATGACATCTTTTGCTTTGCCTGTATAACCGATAGAGTTATGCACAACATCATCACCAATTGATTCAATATCTTTTGTTAACGCAACTTGATAACACCCTGGAATCTTGCCATCGACTCCGTGGGTTTTAACAAACTTTTTCCATGTTGCAGAATTAGTAGATGGGATCCAAGAAATTGGATTCCAGTCGCTTGTATTCACAATAAGATCATTCATAATATACTCTTTAATTTATTAATTTATATATGTATTATAACACACTATCAGACAAATGTAAACACTTATTTTTCGTATATAATACCTTGTTCATTGAGTGCCTTTCTGTTTGCCAAATGATGTTCCTCAGTGAGATCCTTAGAAGCACCATAGTATGGAACTGCGTGGTGACAATCAATCATTAGTTGATTAACAGATTTCTCTTCGCCCTCAATAAAGATTTCACCGAGGATTCTGCCAAACTTACCTTTCTCATGCGAGATTAGAGTGATTTCATCTTCAACAGATTGAATCAAATCCTGTAAAAAGTATTTAGATTCTTTGCCGTAGAATTTCTCTTCCAAGTCCCGAGTACGAGATTCAGGTGTGTCGATACCCATCATGCGTACTCGTTGTTTCTTGTAGACCATTCCAAAACCAAGATCAATATCGACATCAATAGTATCACCATCAACAACTCTTGTTACTTGTGCTTTATATGTATACATTTTATAGTACCGCTTTGATGAATTCCATGCTGATGATAACTGCTGCTCTGCCATCAACATCCACGGGCATAGATTTGCTCCATTCTAGGAATACTCTATCACCTTTTTTGAGGTGTGTAGCTTCTGGGCCTGCCATAATTACTAGGCCAGGTTTAGAACCTTTTCGTGCATCAGTACCTAAGATGATACCCCCTTGTGTTTTCTTTTCCATTTCTGTCTCAGCGATTAAGACATTTGCTCCAATCATTTGCATATTATTCTACCTGTATGATGAACCTATGAATTTAGGTCCTTTAGTTATAAATTCGAGGCCCGCAGTTGAGCCGACGTATTCTTCAAATTTAGTGTATTTTAGATGAACTCTGGCAACACCGTCAACCAGCACAGTAAGTGATTCACCTTCCTTTATTGATACTACATCTGCGTTCATTGTTTTACCATTATCGGTGCACTTTAACGAGCACTCAGTTTCAAAATGATTTGTTTGTACTTGATGATTTCTCATTGGTTACCCTAGTTGTGATAAAATATATTTAGGCAAGGACTTTTGTGCTCTCCAGCCCAAGGCCTTGACCTGGTGTGTTACCAACTGAGCATCCATTCTATTGCCCTTCTTTTCTGGCATCATTTCTGGTTCGCATCCTAGCATATTAACTAGATCCAAGACAGTCCACTTTTCATCAGAACCAATGCCGTAACCATCGCCGCTACCTTTAAATCCTGCCCTAACTAGTCCTTCGATAATATCATCAATGTGAGTAAAGTTTCTGTATTGTGTTCCGGGTGAAGTTACTGGTAGTGTCTTCATGCCTTTCTTAGCAAGGTTTAAAAACTTCTTGACAACAGTAGCATCATTCTCGTAATCACCATACACATTATAAAAATACACGATAGTATAATCTAAACCGTACCATTCTGCATAATTTTTTAATAGTTCTGTATTTTGTGCTTTGGTATAAGCATAAGGACTTGCAGCAGGTGTATTATCAGCAAACTTAGTTGATGAACCAGAATAGATTAATTTTGCACCTGATCTTTTAGCAAACTCTAGCACCGAGGGAAATGAGTGATAGTTATATGCCATAACCTTATCAAAATCATGAAAGGAAGATTCAACCCTAGAGTATTCACCCAAGTGAAAAATGTAATTGAACGTCTCGTTTTCAAATTGATACTCTAACTCATCTGTATCCATTTCAAAGTAACGAGCATTTTCATTCTCGGGATTCTCTGAGTAATTAGAATAGTTATCAATTACTGTTACATCATGACCCATCTCAACGAGCTTGTGGACCAAATGTGATCCGACAAAACCTGCTCCACCTGTTACCATTATTTTACTCATTAATTATCTCCATAGACATCTCTAGTATAAACCTTATCTTTAACTTCATTTAAGCACTTCTCCATTCTATTTGTTACAATTACATCACTCAGTTTCTTAAATTTATTTAGATCATTTTCAATAATACAATTATTAAATTCACTTCCTTCATATTCTGGCTCATGAATAACCACTTTACAGTGTGGAGTCAGTCTATCAATAATACCTTGGATCGCAGAACTTCTAAAGTTATCTGAACCCGATTTCATAATTAGTCGGTAAATACCCACGACATTTGGATTTTTGCGCAGTATCTGATTTGCAACCCAATCCATACGGGCATCGTTGGATCGTACAATAGAGCCGACAATTCTATTAGGGATTCTATTGTCTTTATAATTAGCCAAGAGCTGTTTAGTGTCTTTAGGGAAACAGTAACCACCGTAGCCGAAACTAGGATTACAGTATCCTTTCCCTATTCTTCTATCTGCTGTAATACCCTCAATTATTTGCTTAGTGTCTAAGCCATGAAATTCTGAAAATGTATCCAACTCATTAAAGAATGCAACTCTCATTGCAAGGTAGCCATTAGCAAATAGTTTAACTGATTCTGCTTCTCTATTGCCGCAGTAAATGATAGGAGGCATAGGGAAATTCTCTATAATAGAATCATACATTAATTCTGCAAAGTCCACACCTTCTTGGTCTGTGTTACCAATTACAATTCTTTCAGGACGTAGACAATCTCTGAGTGCAGTGCCTTCTCTTAGGAATTCAGGAGAGAACAGGACCCTATCATTTTTCAGTGAATCAACGAAACCGATAGGAATAGTAGATTTAATAACGATATGAGTATTAGAGTTATCCCAGTCCTTATGGTTCCACATTGCCTCTGCTATACACTTTTCTACAGTAACTGTATCAAAGCAATTAGTTTCTGGACAATAATCGGTTGGTGTGGCAATGATAACCCAGTCTGGATTATTGTAAGCTACTTTCTTATCAGTTGTTGCTTTTAAATATAAGTCAGTTTTTAACCAATCATCAATTTCAGAATCAACTATGGGCGACTTGCCTCTATTGATTAGATCAACTCTGGCCTCATCAATGTCCAAGATAGTTACATCATGCATTGAAGAAAGCATTACGGCATTTGCCATGCCTACATATCCTGATCCTACTACTGTTATTTTTTTCATCCTGTACCTATATTATATCATTAAAAGCTGTTCTTGTAAACATATTCCAGAGCTCTTTCAGCCTCTGTATCGAGATTTCTTTTATTATACCAATTACCAGTATCGAGATCTAGTTCACGACACAGAAATGCAATTTCCTTAGCATTGATAGGGTATTTAGCCTGTATAGCATTACCTGCCAAAGCAACCATGATTTGATACATTTTGTGATACCACCCAGTACCATTTATAGTTCTGTATTCTGCCTCTAGTTTCTTAGGGAAGTATGGGCAATCTCTGTAACCTGACCACTTAACCGAGGTGTTACTCAGATTATTTTTCAAGTGAGACATCATGGCTTCTTGCATTTTCTTCGGTAACTTATCAAACATTGAGTTACCGGTCGGTTCAATATATTCCCACTTATTCATTAATTCAGTTGGATCCACACTTGGACCTTTGTTAGTAAAGATAAAATTATTAGCACCTTTATATTTGCCTGGGATATAATACATACGGGATAAATCTTTTGTCTGAATATCTCCGACTTCCCCTAGTTCTTTATTTATAGCAAACCAAAAGTGTTTAATTTTTTCTTTACTTATAGGACCAGTAAGAGGAAACACAAGTCTAAATTTAGGTTGTTCTTTAGTTGATGATGCAGTAGAGTAACAGATATGGTAATAATCACTAGCCCTATAATCAGTAATATCACCTTGATAATCATCTACATCTACTGCACACCAGCTCCCCCATGCAGTAACATTGTCATTCTTCCGAGTAGTAGTGGGCAAGTATACTGCGGGTGACATTAGTTCTGCATCTTTCTTATCTTTGCGAGGTTTGGCCGATAGACGATATAGCACTGCCTCGAATGCTTCGAAATCTGGCACTTCAAAGCACTTGTTGGTTTTATTGTCGTATAACGACTGGAAAAGTGTACCTTTAATCATAATATATGTATTATATCACACTCCAAGAGGAATGTAAACCTTTATTTTTAAAAAAAGTCAGATAAATCGTTGCCATTAAAATCAACATCTGGTCCTTTGGGCATTTGTTCAAATCGGTCCCATACTCGGGATGGGGCAACGTGTAGTCTACCTTTCTTCTCTACCAATTTAAATGCACCGGGCCAATATTTCTGTAGTGCTTTGGAACGCTTTAATCTGCCGTCACCTGCATGAACTGCCTCGGTGTTACCACCTTTATGCTGTCCTGTAGCGGCTTTAGACATGAGTAGTCGGTTAAACAGTATGGTACAATAACCACTATCTAACACCTGTAAGCTGTAATCTGTGTCCTCAATACAATCATTTCTGTAATTAATATCAAGCTTGTTATTAACGAGAACACAACTATAAGCCTGGCGGTTAATAGTCAGATGTGTATTTCTAGCAAAGGCAAACATAACATGAGACAAAGAAGCGATACCAATATTATCAAATCGAGTAACAAGGTGCTCTGTAGCAGACAACACATTTCGTGTATCCTTCACAACATTCTTATTGTTTTCTCTGACCCGAAAATCTTTTATGTTATCATCTAATTGCCAATGGTATTCTGCACCAATAGAAATAGAATGCTGTTTACAAGCATTTCTTACGTACCCTATGCCTTGGTCATTTTCATCCATTTTAACCAATTGACTTGCATCATAGTGGTTTAAATAATCATCATAGTCCTGCGGTTCAACTACTACATAGAATTGAATCCCAACATCGGCTAGAGCTTTAGTTGTGAGTTTCAAGTCACTTCTAGCCTTTGAAGGTATATACATTGGAAATTTAATATCAGTATAGGTACTCAAATTATCAAGTACCTCCTGGCTGAAATTTTCTAACCAATCATTTGTCATTATCCTAGGATCTCATCTACTTGATCATCAATTTGATCTTCACCCATATAACGCAATAGACTATTTGCTTTCTTATCCAAGGGAGGATGCCAAATTGCTTTAGTCTTTGTTGTAATATTTCTTTGTTCAATCAAGGCAGCAAACTCCATCAAGTCTTCAGCATTTCTAAATCGGACTTTTAGTACCTTCCATGCCTCTGCTTCGGGTTGATCAAATTCTGGCATACCATCCCAATCATATGGTGTTGCTATATCTTCTTGTCCTGATACAACAAATAGATTCTCGGGTTGGTAGTTTAGAGTTCTGTTATTCCTCATTGTCTGTCTCCATTTCATTTAATATTGTTTCTTCGCCCTTTATTCTTACCAGCTTTAAGCCGTAGTTGTTAGGACCTTTAGGTATATTTAGACCTTCTTTGAACGTCGGTTTAATACCTTTCTGGAATACTTTGTAATCCACATGGTGATGGTATCTACCCCACTTCTGCGTGATGTGAACCACATCGGGATGTTGATCCTTCAGCGATTGAGCAAATACCATTCTGTTATCATAGTTTTCACCACCAGCATCTTGAGTACTTCCACCAGTTTTCTCAACACCGTAGACTTCGGCAGTATTACCACCTTTCATCGTCATTGTTGCAACTTTGCCACATAAGAAAATATTAAACAAGAATGTATGCCATCCTGCTTTCATTATTTTAAGTGATAAATCAGTATCCTCATTATATTGACCTCTCCATGAGATTTCAGGATAGATGTCGTTCGAGATACAAATACAACTATAAACTCTTGTGTTGTGGTAATATGGTGGGCGCTTGGTAGTAGCTGGTGCAAAGAATGCATAGTTCATGCCAAACATTTTAACATCGGTGTATCTATCGGCAAAGTCCTCGCAGACTCTGAAAGCAGTACCATCTGTTACTTTAACTTTCTTGTTTTGGTGTAAGCGATAGAAGTGTAGAATGTTATCATCTAAAATCCAGTGACGTTTATCACCATTGGCTTTAGAATGTTCCCAAACAAAGTTACGCACAGGAATAGAACCACCTAGATGACCTGTAACATCGCATCGAATTGCCCACTTAGGATTAGACCTGAAGTCTGTAGGCAATACCAAGATGTTTTTAGGATCAATTACTGCACTATATGCAGGGTATTCTGATTCCTCAATTACAATTGTATATGGGCAGTTCAAGGCCTCCAGTGTTTTAACTGTAAGCCTAGAATCTGCACGACCCTTAGAGATAATATAAATCGGATACTTTGGTTGCATTATGCGTCCTTTATGAAAATCCCATCAACCATCTTGCCAGTACGGTCTTTAATATCGTGATATGCACACTCCAAACAATCTTCAAGTGTGTAACCGTTACGTTTGGCGATGTTAATGAGAATCACTAGACAATCACCAATATCATCAGCAACGTCTTGTTGTTTACAAACATTATCTGATAACTCGCCGACTTCTTGGATGAGTTTCAGTACTTGGTCTTTATCAGTAGCACCTGCAATCAAGTTGCGATCTTCGTGCCACTGTTCGGTCAATCTAATTAGTTCAGACAATTCCATTATGTAATGATTCCCTGTGGCGGCATAATGATCCCGGATTCTTCAACGCCGATAGCTTCTTTAATCTGATCAGCAAGTTGTTCTACTGGTTCTGTCACAAACAGTACATGTTGATCTTTAATTGTAATACCATCTGCTGCAGCCTGGCTGTAGGGCATGAAAGGCATAAATGCAATTTTACCTTCGCCTCCAGGAATTAGTACAACACCATTTTTAACAGTCACACTGCCTTCATTTTTAACTAGTTCGGCGACGATTTCTTCACCTGATACGAGTCGAATTAAGTTTAGCTTCATTTTTGTTTTCTCCATTTTAATAGTATATTATAACACATTTTTAAGTAAATGTAAACCCCTAATTGAAAAAATCTTCCAATGATTGAACCTCTTCTGAGGACCAACCTACTGCCTTGAATATAGGATCTACTGGTGCAAGGAATGTTTTCTCAAATTGTAAATCATAATCAATGTATTTGTCAAGGTCAAACTCCTTGGGCAAATACTGATTGAATCCAATTATATTTTCTTTAAGTGAATTCGGTATTTTGAGATATATAAATTTGATCTTCTCGCCATTCTTAATTGGCTCATATCGTTTAGTAAGTGAATGTTGTTTGAGTAGTTTATTATGTAGTAAAGCCGCTCGGACATGAATTGGAGTACCTTTACGGTATGTCAGTACTCTGTCTGCGTAGTCTGTTACATTAGACACACCCCGTGGGAATGCAATCTCGTGTGCAGGTAGGCTGAAGAAGTATTGTTTAAACTGCTGTACTGCTGCCTGGGTTTCTTTCTCACTGCCCTTAATGATTACTTTGAATAATTCTTTAAGAGCAAGTCTGACTGGAGCAGGAGTAGATGATTTAATTGCCTCAATGCCCATGATTTTGAGTTTAGGTTCTTTGTATCTAACACCCTCGTTATCATGCACATTTAGTATGTATCGTTTCTTTGCAGTCCAGATACCCTTGTCAGCAATGGCCTCACGTTTCATAACCATTCGGTTTTCAATACCACCCATCAATCCATATAGTTCATCATATGCCGCGGCAAGAACAGGTTCGAGTTTCTCTGAGGCAACAGTATCCAAGAAATCAATAGGGTTCTTTGGCTTGACTTTTTCTACCAAGTCGCCAAGGTTAACGTAGAGTGAATCTGTGTCGATTGCAATAACATAGTCTTTTTCTGTACCCATGATTTTATTTAAGTACTTGTTAATTGCAACTTCGGCCCAACGGATAGTCAACTGACCTGATAGTGTAATGGCCTCGGCAATCCTTTGATCAAAGAACCTAAAGTACTTGTTGCCGAGAGCACCATACAAACTATTCAGCAGAATTTTAATTGCCATCTGATTGTTTTCTGCAACTTGGATTCTACGTTCAATATCATAGATATTTTGTTTGTTAGTGGGATCAGCCGTCTGTAGTTCCTTCTCAGCATCAATCATGGCCTTCTTGATAATCACACGTTCGCTATACATGTTGTCTACAAGCGTAGGAAATACGCCTTTACGATCAACGTTGAACAATTGACCATTACCACCAACGGCCTTATCGTGATTATTAAAGGTATATCCATCGAGTACCTTATCTACGTTCATCTCAATGACTTCACCATTAGCAATGGTTTCTGTAGACATATTGTACTGCATAATCAAAGACGGATATAGAGAGTTCAAATCGAACGACACAACATAGTCATGGATACCAACGTGGGGTTTCTTAACATAACCACCCGGATAATCAGATTTGAATTTGTCTGTATAGAATGGAATGGCAACTTTCTGAGTCCACAAGTGACGATAGATGATTGATTCCCAGATGCCAGTCACTCCAAAAGTATCAGAGTAATTAACTCCACCTTTGTATGCCATAGTCATCATAAGCGTAATCAGTCCCATCTTGTCTTCTAGCCGTTCTACCAACTCAACATCTTTGATATTATAGTCAATGAACTTCTGATGATCTTGCTGATACAAGGTGTGTAGGTTACCAAACTCTTCGTATGATAGTTTCTTCTCGCCGAGGATTACGCTTGAGATATGATTAAGTGAATATGATTCCTGAGCAGTATATGTATATTTTTGAAATAGTTCCATATAGTCAGCAGTGTTAATGCCTTTAAGTTCGAATGCTTCTTGAACACGATTCATCTGTCGGACATTCTGTCGTTCCACCATACCCCAAGGGCTGAGTCTTTTTACTACTTCTTCGCCGAGTAGTTTGACTGTGCGATTAACAATATAGGGAATATCAAAGAACCGTACATTCCAGCCGGTAATAACGTCAGGAGTGTTTGAAGGGGTAGACCAATGAGCAATGAATGCATGTATTAGCTGTAACTCTGAATCACACTTCTGATATATTACACGATTGGCTGTCATATAAGATTTATCTACATCATAATCACCAAGACCCCAGACATAATATGTATTGTCAATATTATTTTTCATACATATGGATATAATAGGATGTTCAGCTGCACCTGGTTCTGGGAATCCTTCGTCAGACGCAACCTCAATATCAATAGAAGTTACATTGATTTGATTACGATTAAAGTCAATGTCACCTGGGAATTCATCATTGATATAAGCAGGAATATATCGGTCATTGCCGAAGATTTGGCGACCTGCCGTATCCTTATTAGATGCAATCCACTCTTTGGAATCCCTCATAGAATCCATCAGCATAGGAGCACAGGGAATGCCGTCAATAGACTTCCACGTACCTTTAGGAGTAGCAACGAATAGAGTTGGTTTGTATTTTACTTTCTTTTGGACTTTCTGGCCATTTTCATAGCCGCGGTACAGTAGGCTGTTACCGAAACGTGCAATATTGGTATAAAATTTAGTCATGTTATAAAGGTCACCTCAATTCAGAATATGTATATTATAACACATTACATTGGTAAAGTAAAGGGGTTTTTGTTTTTTATTTATAAAAGTTGGGAGAAGGGGTTACCTTCTCCCGCATGAGTTTCAAGTGGATTTCCTAAAAGGTAGAAACCTGTAGAAAAATAACAAGTGGCGCCAATCCGAGAATTGACAACGCAGTTACAGTCATTACAAGTATACCATTTAGGGTCTCCGTTAAATCTTCATATTTGTCCATGAATTGGGCAATATGTTTCATTAAGCTTCTCCAGTAAGATAGTTTATTACTATTCTACTGAGAGTTTCGCTGATCACCGGAGTCATTCTGTTAACAACTCCTTCTTCTTTGATATCCCAGCAGACCCTATTTCGATCTTCCTAGGACGCCTCTCTTCTGGAACCTCAACTCTGGCATAAACCACGAGTATACCGTTCACCAGATCGGCACCATCAATTACGACAAATTCAGAGAGTCGGAAGGACTTCTCAAATTTGCGGGATGAAATTCCCTTCCATGCGTAATCACGTTTTTCATCCGAAGTCTTGCCCCTCACCTTGAGTATACCGTCTTTGACTTCAAGACTGATATCGCTTTCGTTGAACCCAGCCACTGCTAATTCAATGAGAAATTTCTCGTCACTGATTTTTACAATGTTATGGGGTGGGTAATTATCGTTTCCAGACCTAGCGGAATTATGAATTCCTTCTAGTTCATCAAACAGACTCTCAAAGCCTACGAATAATGAACGTGGCACATTTAAAGTACTTCTAACCATTGTTTCCTCCTATTGTTAAGCAAGGGTTATTTACTACGTGACCCGAACAATTCAGCATCACAGTTTTATTTATACATCCTAACAGTAGGAAATATAAATATTTTTAATATCCGACGTGATTTGCAGTTGGACTAGCAGCTGGATAATTAACTAAACCTAATGTATCTGGTCTATAATCATCAGCAAACCCATCTGGTAAATCAACGAAAGGTATTGTAAAATCTTCGTGTAGCTTACCGGCATCTTCATATGCCTTAAAGTGTTCTGCACACTCAATCATCCAATCAAGATAGCCGCGGCCGTGGTTCATATCGCATGCAATTTGAACGATACCACCTACTCTCTGATCATAAATGTATGTTGGATAAATTTCTCTCAGAGTTCTCATTTCGAGATTTCCTAAGTAAAATTCATGTTTTAGATCAAAGTAATTAATTACATCTTCTCCGACTAAAACATTTTCCGGAAATCTAGTTGAACGTGCCGCTGCTTTAGAATACCAAACAATCCTGCAGTGTGATTCCCACTTATTAATATATTTGTATTCGTACTGAATGAGATCTTGGTGAGCATCTGAAAGAGAATTTAGGAATGGTGTTCCTCTTTGAATCCACTCTCCAGCCATTGCTTGTTCCCACCATTGATATGGACGAGTAAAACATCTGTATCCCATACCCTGAATCATTTCAGCGTTAAAAATATCAGAGGAGAATGCTGCAGCAGAATTTTGTGCCTCAGATTCAGATAACGGGCCGTATCCCTCATTGGGAACAATACCATACTGATAATCTAAACAAATAACATCTGGAACAGTTGTATCAGGTGATCCATACTGGCCGGGGTTTGCTATCATTTTATAAACAAATAATCCATGTGGTGAAATCATATCATCACCATCTACTTGGATCATATAATCGTCATCTGAAGCAAGGAAAGTATCCAATACAGCATTCTTGCCTTTAGATGGACCACCATTACTTACAGAAGTGTGCCACTCAATTCCTTCTGATGTGAGCCATTCAGATGCTTGCTGTTCAAATTCTGTATCTCTGGTATTGATAACAAAACATACATCAGCTTTAGTAATCTGCTGACTGTATGTTCCATCCCACATTCTAGCATGTCGCTTAATCTGTTCAATGCCTCGGGAAATCAGAATGTAATATCTAAGCTTATTCATTTATTTATTAACCTATTGGTTTAATCGGCCAGACGATACTTGTCGGAAATGTACTCTGATCAGTAACATCACGAAGTGATTGTCTATATGCTAGCATTTCTGCACTAGGTGTTCTATCCGATACTGTTTCTGTATCAGTAATATATAGCAATCTGTCTCTGCGGTCTCTGATATTTCTTGCCTTTTCTGAATCGGTATAAGCAACTCTTTCCCAAGATTTAAATTTTGTTGCAGCATCTTCTGTCCATACAGGTGCAAGTCTTTCATATAAATTATTGTAATCTGGGGCGTCTTCAATTTGAATATCTTTAACAGATCCTTCAGCGACAGTCAATGTAAAGGAAGCTGTATCAGACCAACCCTGCCAAAAATATGCTGCTTCTTCGCACATTTCTTCGCACATTTGATGTACGACACTTTCTGTAAATTCTTCAGGTAAAGCGGCCCGAGAATAATATTCGGGTAACGTTGTATCAGAATTAATAAATTTCACTAAAAGTTGCTTGCCATGTGTATCAACTTTTTTTATTTCATATGTAATCATTTTGTTTTCTCTCCTAAAAGAATTCTACGTACACCCAATTTGGTGTCGATCCTGCATTATTTTTTAACATTTGTGCTACATAGGCCCATTGGTTGCTACCTGCTACTGTTGTTCCATGATCCCATCTGTATGCATATACTGTTGGTGATGTACCAGGCAATGCAGAAAAAGAGACCGCCTGACTTCTATATACAGTACGAACACTGCTAAAATCTGCTTTGTATGGTGACCCTAGGGTGTCATAAACTCTAAATCCAGTCCAGCCACCATTTGTTGAACTACTGCCACCCGAAAATCCTACAGTAAGTGAATCATAATAGGTGTCGTTCATAACAAAACATGCTAGAGTTCGACCACTTAATGCAAGGCTGCTAGTTCGGGTTGAGCCGCCAAATGCACTGCCAGATTGACCAGACTCAGCCTGATAATAAAAGTAACCATTTGCTCGAGCATAACCGTATCGCAAAAAGCTGTCATTATTGGGCCGGGTATAAATTCTAGTAGTTCTAACACTAGAACCATAAAACTCATCCATTCCTAAATCTGCACCGGCAAACGGCTGACCTGCTGACGGGCTATAATTTGTAATCCTTAATGGATCTGCACTATAATAGTCATCTAACTCCACAGGGGGATATGTAAGGCCACCAAATTCTGTTGCTATGTTTGATATGGAAATTGCGCCTGATGTTTGTAAAGCCATTAATATTTCTCCACTTATTCTTTAATTATATTTATAAGGTTTTATTCCTTATTTGAATTTCCAATATTATATTTAGGGCACAATTCCCACTGACTTTTTTCCTTAAAGGGAATAACCTTAATCTGTCTTAACGGGGCACATGGTACTGCTACAGTAGGATTAATAATAGAAACCAAACCCCAGTCTGCTAGCAGGGTTGCAATGGTGTTTCTGCGTTCTAAATCATTCTCGATTAAGTTACTTGGTTTACCGTCTAACAAGAATAGTTCTTTAAAGTGTACAATAAAGTATCTGCCTTGCTTGTGCAGAATATGACACGACTGGTAAAGTTTTTGATCTTTGCGAGAAGCAACTCCAATTCGGGTTAGAGTTTCTCTTATTTTTAAAAAGTCATCGGGCTCATGTAGTGTAACTTCAAGCATTGCTGCTGGAGTCCAATTCTTAATTTCAGTATTATTTTCGTTTTCCACCTTTGTAAATCCTTAATTTCAATTCGTTGATTTGATCATCATTTAATAATTTTAAAACGGATCTAGCCTTTTCATTGCTATAACCATAATACTCTTTGATGAGTTCTAAATTAGAAACTTCTGATGGTTTCAACCACTTTGACCACCTCTTCTGTTTCCTAATTATATTTATAAGGAAAGCATATTGAAGCTTATTGTCTAACTGATGATGTATGTTCATCTCATTAGCAAATAAAACGGTATCATTGTGATACGAAAGTGAACGATTTACTAGGAACGACTTGTACTCTTTTTCGGAAATGTCATCGGTCATGATGCCTTTCTTTCCGTATGTTATATCATTTATGTAATCAAATGGGGACATATTCTACCTCAATTCCACACTGCTCCAGAAACTTGACTCCAGCATCTGTTCGCATGTGTTTGTTTTCATAATAAACTTTGGATATACCTGATTGGTATATTAGTTTTGCACAATCCATACAAGGAGCATAAGTAGTATATATTTCAGCATCTTGGCACGATTGTGTCGATCTTGCTACCTTAGCAATAGCATTTGTCTCTGCATGTAAAACTTCTGGCCTTGTCTTATCCTCGCCTGGTATTTCGCATACATTGTCCCAACCAGAAGGCATTCCATTGTAACCTACAGAGATTATTGTACGGTCCTTTACAATAACAGCACCAACCTGAGCCCTACGAGCAGAGGATAGTTTACCAAAATGCCGGGCAGACTCCATGAATGCTTTTTGCCATTTATCTACCATTGATGTATTACTCCTGCTATAATAACAAAACAAGTAACAAAATTCACGAGGACTATTACTGTTCTCATAGCGGCAATAGTATCAGCCTCTTTATTTGTCTTGCCTTCCTTTTCGCCGATTGACTTAGCCCATAGTCGCCATAAATTCATTACTTGGTAACCTTCTCAATATAATCTTCTGCCGCTTCCAGAGTAGTCCAATTACTGTCTTCAATTATTTCTTTTGATTCATTATAGTACACAGTACGGTAGTATGTTAGATTCTCTGAATAGTGGCAAACGATTATATCCCACATTAGTTAAAGTCCACTGCTGCCATAATTTCTGTACAACAAGCAACCATATTGAGTTCATGATCTGCAACAAAACTATTCTTGTACTGATAGTCAGCAAGGATAAGCACTAACTGTGGAATAGATTGTGGTTTAACATACTCACCCATATTATCAAAGATTTTACGGAATAGAGCAGCTGGTTCTTGATCAATGTTATCTGTTACCCACTGACGCATCTGTTTAAAGTTTTTGTCTTTCATAGAAGCCATGAGATTACCCATGGATACTTCTGATAGGGAAACAAGAATACCAGTATCAATTGTACCAGATACAGAATACCGTTGTAGTTCATTAAGCACTCTACGCCAATCTGGCATATGTTTCATAATCAACTCAGCAATTACTGGCTCGTCATATGTTACACCCTCTGCATCGAGAATATAAGCAACACGTTTCATAAACGAGCCGCATAATGCCGGCATGTCTTTCTTGGCGATGTTAAATTCAACAACGGAACAACGAGAGTGTAGTGGTTCGATGATTCTATTTTTAAAGTTACAAGTCATAATGAAACGACAGTTGTTACTAAACTCCTCGATGAATCCACGCAATGCAGGTTGGGTAGATTGTGGGTTTAGGTAATCGGCCTCATCTAGTATTACAACCTTATAACCGCCCTGCAAAGAAACTGTCGATGCAAAGTGTTTAATTTTGTTACGTAGAGTGTCAATGTTACCCTCTTCGGATCCGTTGATTAATAAAAAATCAAGGCCTAGTTGGTTACATAATGCCTTAGCTACAGTTGTCTTACCAACTCCAGCTGTACCAGTAAACAGTAAATTAGGAATTTCTCCTGATTCAACAATTTTACTAAATGTGTCCTTCAAGTGTTTAGGCAGAACAGTGTCTGCCACAGATTGAGGTCGGTATTTTTCTACCCATAAAAATTCTTGCATTACGCTAACTCCCACCCTGTTACAGTCGAAACCCGAAAAGAGCGCCATGCATTCTTATCAAGACACCACACTGCAATATTATCTGATTCAGCACTGATGCTTTCTACAGTACCAACGATGCCATTTTCTTTTAGGATTTCTGGGTTTAAGGTTGATTCCATACGACGGATTTCACCTGTATTGATTTTTTTAAATGTTACAAATACCACTCCCGATTGGAGCGAATTGATTAGGGTTGTGACTTCACTTGTCTGCATAATTTATCCTTTACTTTATAATAAAATGTGTCCGAGGGCAGTAGAATTCTACCCCCGGACTTCACCAGCTGCCTTAGCCTTCTTCTGGTACCGAAGGCTCTTCTACAGCTTCACCATCCTGCTTAGGGGGCGCAGCAGCATTCAAGAATGCGACAATACGGCCTCGCAAGGAACCGATAGGCTCCAACTCTGCGCCCTCAAAGGACCCACGCTTGCTGCAAAGATCAATGACTTGAACCATCATTGCGATATCTTGTAAGCCTAACTGCACGTTGGCCGCTGGATCTGGTTGTTCTTGTACTTCTTGTACTTCTGTTACTTCTGTCATAATTTACTCCAATTAGCTAATTTATTTATTTTAATTTACACACCGAAAGTTGAGCTTTTCTCCAAAGCGATAAAGTAACTTACCGGTTTAGTTTTATTTACCCACTTTGAAATCAGTTTCGATGATATTTGTACGTCATAGTCGCCATCAATGATTTTCAGGTTTGAAATATTCATAATGAAACTAAACGTTTGCCCAGTCGTGTTATCACCAAGAGCCAGTTCAAAAGTATTTGCACTAGAGTCTTTAGGATCGAACACTTTAATAGAAATGCCGTCATCGTTACCAATGAAAGCCAAGTCCAAGTGACCAAGCACTGATGCCGCTTTCTTTGCTTTAGATAGTTTTTCTGCGGTAAGTTCTACCACAACTTCAGCACTAGGCATCGTGATGTCCCTCTCGGGAGTTGTTAGGATACTAGGTTCAGCCAAATAATAATTTACACCACTACCCTTTCCCTTCACCTTAACCGATTTCTCTGAAAAGGTGACACTAGGATCATCTACAAGACCAAGAACATTTAGGAACTCATTGAGGTCGTAAATACCTAAGTCATGTGGAAAATCCTCTACCACTGAAGCTGTTGCAAGAATATTCTTGGCCTCAGAAATAGTTTTAATTTCTTGCCCTGGCTTCAGTACAATGTTCGGATTGATCGAAGCAAAGTTCTGTAGTAGGGCAATTGTTTCTTCACTTAATTGCATGTTTTATTTCTCCATTAATTTAATATAGTATATTATATCACAAACTGACGGGTTTGTAAACCCTTTTGTGCATTTATTTTTCATTGTCATAGATTCTGTCATGCTCAAAGAGTGCAAGTAATCCATAGTGTAAAACCTTCATCAGGTCCTTTCGATACTCATTGTGAGTATCACCTTTCTTCCCATAACGTGCATTGTATTTATCTACGTTACCTAGGAAAAATCCTAAGCCGTGACCACGATCAATGATGACCTCAGATGATTGAAGCCCTCCTTGACCATAGTGGGCATTATAAGTCGAATCAATATAGTCGTGGAACTCTTCAATTAGAGCTCCTTCATTGAATTTATAATTGGGTTGTTTCATTAAAATTGTGCCTCTGTGTATGATGGTTCTGTTGGTTGTTGTGTGATTACACCATCATCTACCTTAGTGTAGAGATCAAGGAATGCTGCCTTGGTGTCCTCATCAAATCGTGCGATACAAAGATCAAGAGATTTTAACTTGTCTCCAAAGATAGAATAAGTCTGCACGATATGACATAAGCGTCTGGTAGAAATTACCTCGTCCACACCATCATCATAAAAAGTTTTACGGATGATATCAGCCCAGGTAACAAGTTTATCTGCAAACTCTGCATCTGTTTCACCAAACTTTTCCATATGCTTTATAACGATTTTCTTTTCAATGGAAACCGAAGGGAATTTCTGATTAATTGCAACAGTAAATCTCTCTAGGAATGCATCATCCAGAATAGTAGCAGCGGTAAATCTGCCGTCCTCTGAACCCTTGCCCGTAGTATTGGCTGTGGCTATAACATTGAATCCAGGTGCCGGAGTAACCGTTTCACCTGTTTTCTTAACCAGCACAGGCTTACCTTCCAGTATACCTTGCAAACACATAATTTTATTTGTAGCTCTATCAATTTCATCGAGCAGTAGAATTGCGCCATTCTCCATTGCCTTAAGCACAGGCCCTTTAGAGAATACAGTTTCTCCGTCAATAAGTCTGAATCCACCAAGTAAGTCGTCCTCGTCTGTTTCTGGGTTAATCTGCACACGAATAAACTCTCTGTTTAATTTCGCGGCCGCTTGTTCAACCATGAATGTTTTACCGTTTCCGGATAATCCTGAAATATATGTAGGATAGAACATCTCTGATTTAATGATTTTAACTACATCAGTATATGCACCCCATGGTACAAATGTTGAGTCAACTTTGGCCATATACTTTTCTTCGTTAACAATTGAGGCCATTGACATAGATGAGTTACTCTGTGTATTAATTGAATCCATGATGTCATCCTTTATAGGGATAATCATCGCACTTAGATTGTATGTTCCGATTTTAACTCGATTTGCACTGTCGCAAAGAGGATACCAATCTGAACCTTTAAAGCCCATGTTCTCTGCAGTAGAGACAATGATTGACTTTTTAAACTCAGTTTGGTCAGGGAATAGTGTTACCAGCTGCTTGACGATGTTTTTAGTGGAAATTTTCATAATATAGTTTTCTCTCAGTTTTTCAATTTATATATGTATTATATCATAGTTCCTGGGGCTTGTAAACCCCTAAGCACGAAATAATTGAATCTTTTTATAATATTTTGGAATATGCATATAACCTCTTATAACCGTTATGCAACGGCCTTTCCGAACTTGGTCATCAACACTTTGTTTAATTTCTTGCCTTTGGCATGCTTTCTGAATGCCGTAGAGATTTGATTATTCGAAGCATCATTAGATATTTCAAAATCTTCGTCTTGGGCCTGGAGTGACTTGCCTGCCTTAACCAAGTAGTAATCATTATAACCGTACATATTTTCAACATGGACACATTTGTTATTTCTGAACTCCTTATTAAATTCTGCTTTATCCTCTTCCCAATACCCGTTGCGCTTATAAGAGATGTCTTGTAACTTGTATTTCCAATCAGAACCCTCGGCCATAAAGAATCCAATATTTTTGGTTCCGTGTAGTTTTGTGATGTGTTCTAGCAAGGCCTTAGTTACAGTCTTTGAGTGAGAAGAATCTGCAGATAACATCTTACCACCAACGTTCATTGTGAGGCCGCCGTGTCTTCTACCGAAATTTGGAACGCTATCATCTCTGCGATCAGCAGTAATTTGCATTCTGTTTGCATCACCATCTGTAAAAGTAATGAAGTTCATCTTTTGAACTTGATGTTTATTTTTGAACTTCTTAATTAAACCCTCTGCAACCATAAGAGCTTGATTCAGTGGAGTTGAACCCCAGTCCTCAATTCTAGGCTTGATAGCATCTTCGTAGTATCCATCACCTTTATTAATTCGTTGATATAACCACTTCATAGCCTCGGTAAACTCTGATTTTTTCAATTCAGATGAAATCACGAGAGGCATGGACAGTTCATCCATATCAACATGTCCGGGCAGCGCTGCAGTAACTCTCCAGTCAAGCCTAGGGTTCGTAGTTGTGAATCCGTAGACCTCGAATGGAATATTTACTGCCTTACAAAACAGAACCGTATGGAGTACTTGATCCATCACGTATTTCATTGAAGTAGACATTGAACCAGAATAATCAATGAGCATCATCATGCCGTGTGATTTGGCATCTGCAAGTTTAGTTGCCTTAAGAAAAATATCATCATTTGTTTTGTATGACCATAGTGCATTGACATTAATCTGACCAGTTTTGGCTGTAGTAGCTCTCTGGTATTGATATGCCGCCTTTCTTTGTTCAAATTCCTTGACTGCAAAGTTTACAGACTTCTTGGCAGTGGCCATGTATTCCTTAAAGCCCCATTCTGGTGCGTTCCATGCCTCATATTTTTCTCTATAAAAGTCGTGACTTGCAAGGAGGGCCATTCTTTCTGCTTTTAATTCCTCGTAAGAATATACTGCGTTCTTAGCAACTTCCTTATTCATTGGCTGAATAAACAAGTCCTGAGTGCCACTTTCATTAAGATCCAGCAGAGTTGATTCCATATTTCTGAAGGCTTTGTCAGTTACTGATTCATCTTCTGGATTATGAATTGGTTCTGCGGAGGTGACTGGAACTTCCTGATCAACTTCATTGTTACCCTCTTGGTTACCAGCAACTTCTGCAGGTTGATCACCATCTTCTTCTTCGTCTTCAGCATCATCGGGAATGTCATCGTGTCCGTATTGTTCAGGATCTGCTTCTTCCTGTTTATCAGTGATTTCCGGATCTTGACTTTCATTCGTCTCATCTTTTGGAGTAGGCTTCTGAAGCAAGTCTTTCTGATTCTCTTGAGTCCAATCCATAATGTCTTTTACTAACTGGACAACTTCCTCAAATGTTTCTGTTTTATTAGCTCGGTCCATGTAGACCCATTCCTCGTCTGTAAAGGGAACCGCTAATAAAGAACCGATTTTGGCTTTCAGGTTAATTTTGTCTATAAGTTTTGTGCGATCCCAGTCAATCATAGATGGATCAGAGTTTTCTCCGAAGAAACCCTCAGCAAACAATTTCTTGTAACCACGTTGGAATGAAGCAACAAGGCCGGGGTATTGACTTTTAACTTTACGTTCAATACGAGCATCTTCAATAACATTGAGGTAAGACCGAGGACATCCTTTAAGTTTCTCTGGGCTATCGTGCCATCCCTCAAATGGAGTGTTAATTGCGTGACCAACTTCATGGCCGATTAAAAGGTCATAAACATCTTTGCCCATATCCTTCCAAAGTGGAAGACCTAAGACACGATCTTTAACATCGAACCAAGCTGTCTTGTAATTGCCATGTTGGACCGTAATATTCTCTTTAGCGAGTAATTTCGGTAACATTGAATTTGAATAGTTGATCATGGTAACTCCTTATTTAATATGTATATTATATCAGGATTCCACTGGTATGTAAACACCTTTGCGCAATATAATTGCGCTTTTGGCGTATTTTTTAAGAATATTTTGGAATATGCATAGAACTTTTAGTTATATGACTGAGATTCAGGCCAGAAGACCTTTCTGACTGTTTTCTTGGATGTGGTAATGATTACAGCAGTAGCAGCTGATATGCCTCGCTGTCTTTTGTAGTAGGTTATATCTGATTCAGTAATAATTGCCTTATCATAGTCTGCTTTCAGTTCCCATACTGCAAAGTCGTTCTTGTTCATTGTATCACCTTTCATTTATTTTCTAGTTCTAATTTTGCTGACCAATCAGTCCAATCTCGTTGATCTACTTGTTTTAATAATATTTGATTTTCGGCAGTGCGAGTTAGAACAAATGTGTCGTGTAAATTTATATTCATTTGTTCTAAAGTCAGTTCTGGATCCAATAAGATAGAACCATCACTTTGAACTTCTAAGTAAAAATCAATATACTTCATTGTTCCACCTTTCTGTCTCATACTAACTTCCTATATAAAATTATGGCTCCGAAGGTTGGGATCGAACCAACGACCAATTGATTAACAGTCAACTGCTCTACCACTGAGCTACTTCGGAATAAAATCATTGGGGTGTGTCATACCATTCTAAAAGTTTGCGATGCGCTGCAAGCTGTTCAGTATAAACTATAAGATCATCGGGATGTGCAGATTCTGGATTCTGCATATAACCTTCTAGGTCTTCTATTGCAGAATATAATTTTGCAAGAAATAACTCATCAACAAAATCTTGATAAATGTCCATCTTGACAAATGCATTTCCGTGTTCATCTTTTTCTAAAATCATAATCTTTCTCATTTATTTATATAATTTGGTACGCCTTAGTGGATTCGAACCACTGACCTACGGCTTAGAAGGCCGTTGCTCTATCCAACTGAGCTAAAGGCGCAGTAAGCTTTAATCTATACCGTTAAATCGGTCTAGTTGATTTACCTCAATAAAGGTATCCCATAGTCGTTCACAGCGCATATCGTATATTTCTTTGATTCCCATCAAACGATTTGCTATCTTATCTGCGTCTTCTGATTTCAAACCTTTGAAGCGTTCACTATCACAGATTTCGCACATTAGCATGTCAATGTCTTCTACCATATTCCATACTTGCATTATATCACTTTCTAGGTTAAACCGATCTTTCTTTGCCACGGGATGTGACTCCTTTTCTGATTTATTTAATATGTATATTATATCACATTAAGCTAGTAATGTAAACCTTTATTTACGCAATCTTTGAAAAGTTTTTGCATTTAAAGAACTCAATCTTGCTTCTGAATTTGTTTTCCAATATGTCACCCTTATGGGAGATAATGAAGACGTTTGTTCCACCCTCTAATGTCTGTAGAATCTTAGTAAGGTTTTCAATACCATCAACATCTAAACTGCTATCAAATGTTTCATCGAGAATCAGTAAATTAGTTGCTGCACTATTTTTCATCTTAGCAATCTGTCTCCAAGTAAAGAGTAAAGACAAATCAATTCTTTGTTTCTCTCCCTCTGAAAAAGATGCATAGTTGAATGAATCACGATGGCGAGACCTGATAGTCTCGTTAAAGTTTTCATCTAAGTGGAATGCAACAAAAAAGTCTAGGATCTGTAGATACTGATTGATCAGTCTATTCATAACAGGTAGATATTGCTTAATAACTTTAGTCTTGATACCAGTATCTTTAAGCATCTCGCCAATTACTTCGTTATAAGTTCTTTCTTCTACATATTCTAGCTTCTTCTCAGTAATAGCTTCTTTGGATGTTCTAAACCCAGATAGTTCTTTCTTAGCTAAACCAGTATCTCCAGTCTGACTAGTAAGATGATTAATGTCTTTCTGAACTTTATCAATTTCATTTTGTAATACTGAAATCTTATCATTATTAGAATTAATCTTCTGTTGTCTTTGTCTCAGCTTATTGAGATTATTTGCAATCTCTTGGCCTTCTTTCTCTGCTATACTTAACTCCTTAGCAAGAGACTGGAGGTTCCGCTGGACATCACCTGCAGTTGATTTAATACCTGATAGCTTACTATCTTTCATCTGTGGTTCGATAGCTTGTTCACAAGTAGGACAGTTATCATTATCCTCGTAGAACCTTGCTTCTTTTACTAGGGTTTTAATGTTGGTATTTAAGCTCTTCTCTACAGACTTTACTTCCGTCATGTGTTCTATATAGCTTTTGTGGCTTTTTTCTTCTTCAGTAATAAGAACACTTAAATTTTTACCAAGAGTCTGTGAATCCTTAAAGGTAATACCTATCTGTTCTTTATATGTAACAATGGAATCTCTCTTTTTATCAATCTGATCCTGATTAAGAGATTCTAGGCTCTTGATATACTTAGACTGTGAATCCATTTTAGTATTAAGCAAATCAATGTTATGATTAATATCAGTGAGCTCTTCTTTGATTTTAGAATTACGCTCTTTAAGTAGTGTGTTCATCTTACTAAAAATATTAATATCAAGCAGATCTTCAATTACAGCTCTTCGAGACCACGCTGGTAGTTGCATAAATGGGATAAAAGAGCTACTCCCTAATACAACTACTTGGTGGAAACTTTTATGATTGAGCTTAAGGATATTGGTTTCTAGGAACTTCTGAAAATCTCTCGCATTGGATGCTTGATTGATTTGGTTACCGTTCTGCCAAATCTCAAACCTATTGGGTTTAATACCACGGATAATTTTAAATTCTGAATTACCAATACCGAACTCAACTTCTACTAAAGCTTTCTTTTGGTTAATAGAATTAATTAACTGATACTTACCGATGTCTCTATGTGGTTTACCAAACAGTCCAAAAGATAATGCATCTAGCAGAGTAGATTTACCTGCACCATTTTGTCCTACAATTAAAGTTGTAGGTGATTTGTCTAGCCTAATCTCAATGGGATCATTACCCGTAGACAGAAAGTTCTGCCATTTACATGATTTAAAATTTATCATAGGTACTTAACTCCTAACCAATTAGCAACCTTAGTTTTTAACCAAGAATTGTTTTCCATTTTAATACTAAGTCCTGTATCGTCCATTCTTGCCATCACAGTACCGTCTGGATCATTGAAATTAAAATATGAACTTATAGTTCCAACACTATTAAAGGTACTATCAATTGTTAACTTACTAGTGTCAACGTAAAACTTTGGTCGTTGATCTACAGGAACATCTAAGTTAAGACCTAGTTGTTGTGTAAGTGGAAATTGTAAGTCTAAATGCTGCTGGTACATTACACCACCTCCAAGTTTTGTGCTTCGGTGTAAAGCTTACGTAGTTCTACCTTAATGTGTTCTTTATCAAGGTCTGTTTCCACTGCTTCGACATATGAATCAAGGAGTGATGTAGTATCTTCAAGTGATATTTTTTCATCTTCAACACTTTCACCCAAATACTCTTCAAATGATTCTGCAATCTTTAGTTCATATGTTTCTATGCTTTGTAGCCGATCAACAAATTGATCAAACATATACAAGTCATTTTTATTAATAACGATGAGCTTAATAAACTTCTGTTCAAACTGCTTTATGTCTATTTTGCTATAATCAGTCACTTTATCATCATATATGACCTTTTTGAACATAGTTATAGGATTACGTACAGGAGTGAGCTCGCGTGTTTCAGTATCTAGGATGTGGAAATACTTAGGATCATCAACATCGGCCCAAGTAAATTCCATCTGACAACCGAGATAGTGCACATTACCTTGGCTTGATTTAGTATGGAAATGGCCTGAGTATACGGATTCAAACCTAGAGAAAACATCTGCATTCATACCGTGAGGATTAGGAACACCTGCCATCATGTCGAATCCCTTTAACTCTAGGTGAGCAGCAAGGATAGGAGCATTACAAGACATGGCAAAGTCCATATACTCTTTATAGTTTGCATTATTAATCCAGGGTATAACCGCTACGCCTAAACCGTCATAATCAATCACCTTTGGATCCATGTGTATATTAACATGATCGGTGAAATATCCTAGAAGCTCTTTTAGTGAACACAGCTCGTTAGTGTTCTTATAAAAGACATCATGATTGCCTGGAATAATATCCATGGTGATACCAGCATCTCTCATTGGTTCAAGAAAGTGCTTGCGATTGGCATTAAGTGCTTTGAAGTTTACAAACTTTCGATGTTCATAGTAATCACCTAGATGCAAGATATTAGTTATATTGTGTTCCTTCAAATAAGGAAAAAAGATCTCTTCATAAAATCTAGCTTGATAATTTAAAAATATATCAGAAGAGTTTCTTACACCACAATGCGTGTCATTCAATATTGCTACTTTCATTATTATACCATAAATAGTTCTAATTTCTGCTTCTTGGCCTTTTCTTCTTTAGCAAAGACTTTGACTGCTTCGTCTTTAGTCTTTACTTGAGAGATTCTAGTCCTTAACTCGTCCACATAAGCAGCCGTAATACTTGCACCTTCGGTATCCATACCCATTTGAACAAAATCATCAATACCCATCTTTTCAATAAATCTGAATTTAATATCTTGTTGCTTCTTCTCTTTGGTAATCCTTCTAATGAAAGCAAAGAAACAGATCTGAGTGAAATAACTGAATGCGTTTGGTTTACCTGTCCTGGTTGCAGTTTCAATGTTATAATTACCAATTGCTCTTAAACAATTCTCTACACCATCCATGACCATTTCCTCTCGATAGGTATAACGAACAAAGTTCGGCCTATGAGATAGTCCTTCGGAAATTTTAATAAAGCATTTAGCAATATAATCGGTCACCTTGGGAAAATCGGTTTCTGCTTCTTTTGCCTTTATTACCGACTCAACATATTCTACAACCGACTGTGAAAACAGCTTGTTGTCTACGTAATGGGGTTTTGCTTTAGCTTTCGTTGACATTGTCTTTTCTCCATAATAAGGTATATTATAACACATTAGCATGTGTATGTAAACATATTTTTGTATTTATTTTAAATTAAATTAATTGCAGAAAAAGGTTTACAGCCTGGTGCTTATATGATATAATATATAAGTCATCCGGGGGGATAGAGGTATACCATATGTTTCTAGTGAACAGTAGGTTCTTTATTGTCATCAGGTAGTGGATAATAATCATCATCACTATACTCATCTGTTTCTTTTCTATACTCTGCCGATTGACTGATTAGAGTATCCATTAATTCTTTATATGACTGTACTAAAGGTTGATGATCTTCTGTTTGATTGTCCCGAAGGGACATCAAGTACTCGACATATGATTCACTAACATCTTCATATACAGGGACATGTTGCATCACTCTAGTCTTGTATAACTTAAATGCTTTTTGAGGGGATAGGGGAAACCACTTGGTAAGGTGGTAATTGCCCGTAACATTGGAATTCAGCATCACTGGTTCTTCAATGATGTAGTTATCATGATTATTACTAACCAATATAGCAATAACATCATCGCCGTTTAATAATTTAAAATGTCTTATTTGTTGTTCCATAATATTATTTATACACCTTAGATTTTAACGTCATAGATTTTATATGTGAACTTTTCTTTAGCATATATCTTAATTCTTTCAGCAGCATGCTGAAGAGTGTAATTCTTTTTAGACTTCCAATGTAAATCATCTGCAATGTCATACACCTTGGTTGCTTGACCATTCTCAGACTTTCTTAATCCTCTACCTATCGACTGCAGAACCCGAATTTGTGACTTAGATGGACTAGCAAATATAATATTGTGCAAGTTACGGATATTAATACCAGTAGAGAAAGTACCCATGGAAGCAACAATAATTGCATCATTTTGCTTTTCCGTGAGTTCCCGTATTTGCTCTCTCGTATCCACATCGGTTTCACCACTGACATAAAACAATTTCCTTTCTCTAGGTAGTTGCGCAAGTTTTTCTTGTATTAAAGTGTGTAATGGCTTACCGTGTTTACCCACATATTGGAATAACACTAGGGAGTTACCTTCTAAGTCTAATGCAAGATTAGCAATAAAGTTATTTCTAGGTTCATATGAGACAATGAAGTCCATTTCAGCCTGGTAGTCTTTCTTTACAACTTCTCTGCATATTTCATCTTGGTACTTCAATAATAATACTTCCACTTGTAAATCAGATAATGCACCCTGATCTATAAGCTTCTTGGTAGATGTAACCCTATGGACAGGCCCAAACAAACCTTCTAGTACAAGCTGATGTGTCTGTGTTCCGTCCAGAGTTCCTGTCGTACCCATTCTATATTCTGCATTAACACATTTTTCTAGTATCGCAGTAAGTGATTTAGCTTTAAAGTTATGAGCTTCATCACCAATAACAAACCCATAATCTTGGAACCAAGGAGTCTGCATTTTATAGATTGACTGCCAAGTGGTAATAATAACCCTCTGAGTCATATTATATTTTTCTTTGCCAGAGTAGATTTTATGACAATTCTCTTCTGCACTCCATTCATCATACTGGGAGTAATCAGAAAAATCAGAATACATCTGTTCTACAAGTGATGTAGTGGGAACAATTAAAAGTACGTTACGATTAGACTGATCAAGAAAAGCTCTGATAGCCATGTAAATAATAAGTGATTTACCTGAAGCGGTAGGGCTGAGTAACAAAGATTTTTTATTTGATAATGCATGTTCAAGCGCCTGTAGTTGATAATCTCTAGGTTCAATCTTCTTGCCGCCAGCACTAAGAGTTAAACCGTCAGTTATTAATTTAGTATCGACCTTCTCAATGGTATCAGGTCTGCCAAAAGCAGAACTATAAACTTCTACCTCATAATCTCTAGCTGCAGCAAATTCATAAAGATATTTAAATAAACCACAGTAAAGAGTTTTTGCACGACCGTCATATAAACGAATCTTGCCATCCCACATACGATTTTTGTATGCTGGCATGAATTTATAACCAGGCACAAAGAAGCAGAAGTGATCAGATAATTCCCTTTCAATACCTGGATCTGTTTCTATATGCAAGAACGATTCGTTCTTTTTAGTTACTTTGAGTTTGTCCATTGTACCTTTCCAGCATCAAGTGTATAGGAGTATTTATCACTCCTCAGAACCATCCCATCAAAGTACTTGGTTTTCTGCTTAGTGTTAGATTCTAGCCAATCTCTTAATTGTGTAAGTGAATGCCAGTTCTTGCCTTCTATATAAGCATTAGTTTTTTTCATTATACACCACTCGTAAATTTATGCCATTCAATAGCATTTTTAATTGATTGATGTCTCCACTTAATATTATCCATAATTTCTTTTAGAGTATCTACCATCTCTTTAGTATACCCTATTTTTAATTGCATTTGCTGAATAAGTGGATCGGAGTCATAGAACTTATCCATGTCGCCTTTTAATACAGTAAGTCCATTCAACGGATCATAATCCCAGCCCTTTTCATCCAGAATCTCTTTACTCAGCTTACCATTATAGTGACACCATTTATCTCTTAATAGTGTTTTAAAGTCTATCTCTAGTTTTCTAAGTCGGAGTTTGTTTACGGAATATAACTCTAGGTACTTGCTGTGTAATTTGGCAGATTCTCTAGATGCATCACCAAGATTCATTTCATCAATGACTGCATCTTTTTTCCACATTTCAATAATACTATCTAAATTGTTCATAATATATTTCCTCTCATACTATACCCTATCATCTACTTATATTTATAATATCTCAAAGTTCGTGTAAGCAAAGGTCACTGTCGCTTGAAGGTATTCAACTGTAGGATTCTGTGCATTGAAGTCTAAGCTATCAAGTGATGTAGGGAATATACCCTTAAACTTTATTCTTTTTGATACATTATTATGGCTATTTAAAATAATGAGTTCAGCATCTTCTGATGTATTAACATTTAGACTAATACAATCTTGCATCCATTCAAACGTTTCAACATAGTTTTCCATATCTTCGGTTACATTGAATGTAATAGATAGATCGGCAAATTCTAGTCTGTCACCCACTTCAGCATAATTAACACCTTTATACGGCACAGGAGCCTGCGAAAGTGATACTGAGGGTAATGTTACACCAGTGCAGAAATACTCTATATTAGAAAATTTCTTTCTGTTAATAACGAATTGAAACCCTACTGGGGATAAAAAGTTTTTATTTATTGTAGTCATACTTTTATTTATACATCCTAATAAGTTAAATTATAAGTGCCATCCATGGCCGGCAAACTCCTTAAAACTTAAATCTCTTCAGCGCCAGTTTCAACGCCAGTCTTCTCGGCAACACCTTTAATTGTACCAGATACAACATCTAAAGTGCCTGCAGTAACTCCAACTACGTCTGAAGCAACACCGCCAATAATACCCTTAGTTCCACCAATTACAGAATCTACAGTATTACAACCAGCCAACAAAACTACTGCTACTAATGCGAATAATTTATGCATAGTGACAATCTCCTGTTCTTCTTGTATTTCCATCCTATGGGTCCCTTTACCACTACTGCGGTACGTACCACTTGATACGTAGAACATCATCCTTTTATATACTTATTTATACACAAAAAAAAGAGGGACCCGAAGGCCCCTCTAAGAATCAAATTAACTACCTAGATTATAGGTTGTTAACTGCAAAGATTCTGAAGTATGGGTTGGCACGATTAGTACCAGTACCAGTTGCGCTACCCACGAATGGATTTTGCTGCATACCGTAACGAGTCTTAAAGCCGATTCTTGGCTGGAAGTCTTCTTCACCAACTGCTTTAACCATTGATAATGGAACGTATGGGCAGTAGAAAATACCTGCATCATAGGGGTTAGAACCTCTATAACCAACAGTTACATAGTCACGAGTAGAATAAGGATCAACATAGACCTTAGTTCTGCCGTTAAGAACACCAGCAAAAGTATTACCAGTATCATCAACATTCAGGTTAGCAGCTAGAGCAGGAGTGTAATCCAACATACCAGCAGCAGCGATAGCAGATGCAACGTCAGAAGAACAGATAATAAAGTTACCTTTACCACGTCTGGTTTCTTTAGCAATTACGTTACAAGCTTTCTCAATTTGCATGATAAGAGCTTTGAATCTTTCGATCATCCAGCGACCATCAGCATCAGCACTGGCAGCCATATCAAAGACAGCGTCAGTGCTGAAACCGATTTTGGCTTTAGAGTTGATAGTTCTGATTACTTCACGGTTGATTTCTGCAAGAATTTCTGCAGAAAGGATGTTAGCAAGTTCACCTTCAGCATCCAGACCGTGTACTGCTTTAAGGTCTTGAGCCAATTCCATGGTGTATTCTGCTTTAAGTGCACGTGACTTAGCTTCTACTGTAGCTTTCTCAATTGAGAAGGCCATCTCGCCGAAGTTACCACCACTGTTACCTAGGGCTTCAGAAGCCGCAGTAGTAAGACCAGCACCAGCACCGAACACGTCATCAACGGTGTCAGTATTTGCATCAGCTGAAGTTTCACCAGATAATACGTCACCGACCAATGATGAAGAACCACCACCAGCAGTAGAAGCAGTACCAGAGAAGTCTGAATCAGCTTCGCCGAACAATGCTTCATCACCGGCTTGAGTTGCATACTTAGATTTCATTGCAAAGATAAGACCAGTAGGGCCGTTCATAGGCTGTACACCGGCAACATCATATGCAATTAGGTTAGGCATTGCACGTCTTACCAAAGAGATAAGTACGGGATCAAAGTTATCTACACCAGAACCAGTTACGTTCTGAGCTGCTTCAGTGAAGAAGTTACCCTGTTTGGCTGCATTTTCTTGCTTCAATGCGATTTCTTGGTTTTCTAACAGTCTAGCAGTTACTGCTTTTCTGTAGTTGTCTTGGATAGGAGCAGCACTGTCGTGATTTAGGACTGGTGCCCACTTCTCCATTAAATTTACGTCTGCGTTAAACATTTTAGTTTCCTCTTAAAAGTGTTTTAATTTATTGATTAAATTTGGTTATTGCTTGAGTGTATCTGCTCATGGGGTCGGACATATCTACATCTTGTGTTCCGCTACCGAGTAAGCTATCAACTTCGTCAACTGATTCCTTGATTTCTTTACGGAAGTAAGATTCTTTAACGGTTTTTACTTTCATTTCAAAAGTAGCTGCGTCATCAAAATCAATATCTTCCACTAAAGACGAAAGTTTTTCAGCATCTGTCTCTGCAAGGCCTGAAGACTGTTCTCTTACAATCGCTGCTCTAGTAAATTCTTGAACAGAGTTATGTAATTGAATATTGTCTTCGGTTGATTTATTTAGAGATTCTTCTAGTTCAGTTACTTGTGCAGATAGATCATCTACTAGGTCAACTTTACCTTCTGGAACCTCAATATAGTGCTCTGTGAACACTTTCTGAAGTGAAGTCATGAACTCTTCAGCAACTTCGGTTCTAAGACCTTCTGTTACTGCGACTTCATTGTCAGCCATCCAAGTTTCAACAACATAGTTCATGTAGGAATCTACTTTCTCTACGAGTGAAGATTGAATTTCTGATACTTCTTCTTCCAAGTTTTGCACGTATTCGGCTTCTAATCTGTCAACTTCTTGAGCAAGTTTAGATGTTAATACTGCCTCAAAGATAGAACCGGCCTTTCCTCTGAAATCATCAGATAGGGTAGCTTCTTCTTTGATCAGTGCATCTAGATCTTCTTCAAAGTCAACGCCTTCTACTTGCGCCTTTGCCTTCTTCTTAGAATCATAAGACTCGTCTTTCTCGTCTTCGTCTTCTTTGTCATCCATTTCGGTGACTTTAGTTAGTTTGGCAAAGAGTGCTTGTGCATCTTCTTTACGGGCCTTCTTAAAGATTTCTACTGCAGCCTGGATTACTCCAGCCTTAGTCTTGGGCATAGACGGGGCAGATTCTGTTTGGACTTCGTCCTCTTCATCTTCTTCTTCGTCTTCTTCCTTAACTTTACCTTCTTCAAGATCTTCTGAGGAATCCTCGTCTAAATTCTCATTTTCAACGAGCTCTTCATTTTCTTCTTGAATCGGCTCTTCAGTAGCTACATCTTCGACTGCCGCTTCTGTTACGTTTAAATCGTCGATTGACATAACGTTCTCCTATAGTTTAGAGTTTAATTTAGAGAGGAAATTTTTGAAAGCTCTTATTTCAACATCGGCACTTGCCATGTTTCGAGCTTCTTTTATCTCAGTCTCAATTGATTCAATTTCTTGTGCAACAAGGACACCATTATTCCAGACCCAATCAACGCCTTCCATGATGCCATTTACAAAGGCCTCAGGTGCGCTGGGATCTTGAACAATGTCAACGGTTGATAACATAAAATCTTTACCAACATGTTGTGTTCCATTACGTTGTACAAGGCTTCCCATACCACGACTTGACACACCAAGCTTAACACCCCCTTCAAGTAAACCTTCCACGATTCGTCCCATCGGAGTTTTAAGTATTGATGCTTTTCCTATAACATTACTTCCGTCCCAACGGAGTTCAGTAATCTTATGTGAAACTTTGTCAAGATTAATAGTCGGTCCGTCGGGATGATTTAATTCCCCGACCGCTCTACCAGTCTCAACTTGTTCTTTAATATATTTATTGACAGCACTTTCAAGCACTGCTTTCTCATACACTCGACCATTTCTATTTTTTTGGTCTGCTTGCATGAATACCCCTTCAATAACTAGGGATTTTTTACCATTCTTTTCTTCAACAAGAACTTCTAAGTCCGAGTCCATGTATTCCGATATCATTCTCATGATTCTGTTTCCTCGCCCATCAGCTTTATAAAGTCATTTGCAGACTTCTCAGCATCCTTTGCTGACTTAAAGTTGTCGTCCAGTTTCTCGCCGTCAATATATACAGAGAAAGCTTTACCTTTCTGTACTACTTGAACAGCAATCTTCTTTCTCTTACCACCTTTGTACGACTTGACTTCTGTTTCACCAGAACCAATCTTGGTAGTCTTTTCTCTAAGTTCTACAAATGAAAGCATTTATGTTTGTTCCTGTTTGGCAGCGGTTCTATTATGCAAATTAGAAGCAACTTCTATTTTCTTTGCATCAAGAGCAGCACTTAATTTATCGGCCATAACGCTATTGAAGTGTTTACTAGCACCAACATTGTTACCACTCTTCAATTCACCAATTAAGTTTTCTATTGACATTATCTTTGTCCTCTGTTATATATTTATACAAATTTAAACCTTGGCTTACAGATTAATCCCATCTAGGATCATCTGCATCCATTGGTTCGTTCTCACCTGATTTTTCTTCGGCGTCTATCTGAGTTTGCATGTCCTTAATATCTTCATCGGTGAGTCTTAATACTTTCTTTCTTACCCACTCATTGGAAACATACTTCCCTACATATTCATCCAATGTAGCTAGCATCTCAAATCGTTGTTGCCAAATTTCTGCTTCTTTCAATTCACTGAAGTAGTTATCTTCAATAAAATCAAAGGAAATAGAGTTCTTCCAAATATCCCAATCTGATCTAGTAATAATACCTTTTAGTATCAGTTGAGTTCTAAGGGTTTGCATGAATAGATCACTAAATCGTTTTCTTAGTCTATCAATGAACTTCTTAAACTTTACTTCGTCCCTTGAAATTTCAGTACTTCTACCAATAGAAAAACTAGACTCATTATCAAGTCTACTAACAGGAACATTCAAGCTTCTGTATAGTTTCTTTTGGAAGTAAATAATATCATCAATCTGCCCAAGATTTTCGCCACCAGGTAGTGTAGTAATTTCTGTACCTCTACCACCTTCTCGTCTTGGCAAGAAAAAGTCTTCCAGCATTGACATATGCTTTTTATCGTCTTTAACATTTCCTGTACTTGCATCATAGACCATTTTGTTTCTATACTGGCCCATAATGTTTTTCAGATATTCTTCTGCCTTACCCTTAGGTAGGTTACCAACATCAATATAAAAGATTCTACGCTCTGGTGCTCTACTTATTCTGTAGATAACAACTGCGTCTTCCATCATTCTTAATTGATTGACTGGTTTAACAGCCTTTTGTAAGTAACTTAAAATTCTTTTTCTGCCTGGATCAAGTATACCTGATGTACAGAAAGCAATAGAATCTGGGTGAATTTTAATACCCTCATTACTATCTCCCATTCTTTGATCTTGGAAAATGTAATATTCAGTTTGCTTAGTAATTATTTTTGCCCCAGTCGCAGGGTCTTGCTTCTCTTCAATCTCTTTAACTTTTCTTAACTTAGTGGGATCAATATATCTTAGCTCTTGAATACCAGATTTTGGTTGGCCTTTATCAATGATAATGTGATAGGGTAATCTACCATCAACATACCATTTCCTAAAAATATCATGAGCATAAGAATTAAAATTTAATAAACCCAGAATGTGATTAAATTCTGCAGTTATAACTTCTTTAATTTTGTCCGAGGTTTCTACCTCATCGAGTACAATCCTAACAGGAGTGTCATCGTGATCTCCAACGATTGCCTCATTTACAATATCTTCAACCGCAGCATCGCACTCTGGCTGAGTAGCTACATCTCTATATTTGTAAATTAAATCAACGTCGGTTCTTGCCTTGTCACCATCCATGTCAAGGTATGCACCAAAGTGACCTCCAGCCTGAATTACACCAGAACCATCTTCATCTGTATTTGGTACAAATGATGGTCGTATGGGTTCTTCACCGCCCTTTCTTTTAATCTCAAATCCGAAAAATTCTGCCATAGTCCTATTTACCTTTAATAAAAATATCGGGAGGGGAATTACCCCCTCCTTCTATTATTATTTATACACCTTTTAGCTAGTGGTATCCGACTCCCAATACTGAACTTGTAGCTCAACGGTAAACTCTTCAATTTGATTCTCGTTATCATAACTTAAATCAATTGCAGAAATATTAGTTGGGAAAGTCCCTCTAATATCATATCGTTTAACTGCTTTACCGGCTTTATCTAATTGTTCAACAATCATGTCTGCCTGATATTCAGTGGGGTTAGCCAAACCAGTACCATCAACGTGTTGATTGATACCGTTACTCCATCTTTCAAATGCATTTCTTACTGCAAAATCTACATCATTGATAATGGTTACAGTCCAGGGCTCGAAAGTCCTATCACCGGCCATTTGCAATTTCCTACCTCTGAAATTTACTTCCACAGGATTAAGAATTGATGCAGGTAACTGAGCAGCTTTACATAGGAAAGAAGTTAGTTCAACATCACCTTGAGCATAACTTGGAAAGTTACACGTGACCTTGAACATGTTTGACCTAGCGCCACCTCCAACTAACTTGGATTTAAAATCATCTACGCCTAAAATTGCCATTTATATTCTCCTATTAACCGCCGGCGACTTCAGAGAAGTCAACCCCAGTTCTTGTTGCAATGAAATTCAATGTAATAAAGTTGATTGATCGACTAGGCTTGATGAATATGTCTGCCACAAAATTATTTGAATCAATAACTTGACCCGTATTATTTGTTTCATCACATACAACCAAGAAGTCAGTTACACCACGTCTTCCTTTTACATCCCTTAAAAACGGCTCCAATAAATTTCTAAATTGTGCCCTTGTAAATTCATCGTTGAATTCAAATAGTTGTGCCTTAGCAGCAACACTGATTGCTTTCTCCAATACAATAAACAAACGTCTAACGTTGATTCTGTCAAATGCAGACGGTCTGGATAATAGTGTTTTATCTCCAAACAACATTGTACCTTGGCCAGGGAATGAAACCAATGGATTCACTCTTGACTTGTACAATTCATCTCTTTGAGCTTTAGTTGGGTTATAAGCAAGTTTGGTGACACCTAATAGTTGACCTCTATTCACACCAGCAGGTGAGAACCAAGCATCAGCTACATTGTCAGCATTAGCACATAAACCAGCACATAAACCAGCAGAACCAATCCAACGATATACATCATTGTATTTGTCGTAAACATATACTGCACCTGAATCAAGTGAAGCATATGAAGTGGAGTTTAATGTGTCTGCATAAGCAACTACTGAAGTAGTTGGCGCAGTTGCATTAACAGAGTCTTCAAGCGGAGGTGAAATGAATGCCATGCAATCTTTTCTTGACTCTGCAATGCTAATTAAATCAGCTGCAATAGTATTTACACCATTAGCATCTGGATAAGCAAACAACAGATTTACATCTATAGTTTCTGAGTCAGACAATAGATCAAAACCTGTTGCAATATTACCTGCAGTTGGTTCATTGCCATCTATACCACCAGACAAATTAGCACCATTAACGACTCCTGCCATAGCTGTGGACGCGACCTGTTGGGTTACAGACTCTCCTGCTGAGGCCAAAGTTGCATGGTGATCTCCCCACCAGATATACTTAGATTGATTATTAATAACATTTTTGTAATATGTTGATGTACCTGAACCATCCTTAGCATCAGAGAGTTGTGATAAGAAACTAAAAGTTTCTAAAACAGTCCCTGGTGTACCACTGATATATCCAAGTTTATCTACTACAGCAATGTGGAGTTCATCAAGAATACCCGTCTTACCTTTTAATACTGCATAATCTGATGTTTCTGGTTTAGCATCAAACTGTCCAGCATAGGTCCAGCTACTGAAGTTAGTGCCTGTACCGTCTGCACACATGTGCACTGATATACTATTACCGAGGTCACCTGGGTATTTCGCAATCCAGGTACCTTGAGCTGACAAGGTAAATGTCTGTGAATCATAGCTGTCTTCATTTTTTACTACTAGAGTTGTATCTCCCGTTGACGAAGCATTGTTCGCCGTGGTTTCTACTACTCTTACTACTTTTAACGCGTTGCCATACTTTAAAAATGATGCCGCTGTTAAAAAATATTTGGCCGTGTTAGAATCTGGTGTAGAAAATATAGATGCCATGCTGTCCTCAGACGACACGAGTCTTACTTCCTCAACCGGACCCCAATTAAAGGCCCCTGCAAAACCACCGATGCTGGTGCTCACCGCAGGTACTACGCTCGTTGCGTCAATTTCCTTGACTTGAACGCCTGGTGATACTTGAAATGCCATCGCTTTATCCTCTCAAATTTGAGTTAGTTAATATGTTTCATAATAAGTTTATTTTCACTAATGTTATTTATATAAATATGAACTCTACCCACGCTTCCATTGAGAGTCGAACCACACGTTGCCGTCTTCGGGAACATCGGTGGCAATTTCTTCATCTGAGACTGGATTTGAAATAAATCCAAATGGTAGCATATCGTCCTGTATTTCTGCTAGTCTTTCTTTATATAGTAAACCTTTGATGTTAATATCTGTGAGATTTTCAAAAACATCTGTTGAGGTAAACCATCCAAACAATACTAAATTCATCATTAAATCATCATGATTACCACCAGAAGCTTGATAGGAGGTACCACGCGATACAAAGGTTGACATTTCTACAATAGTTTCTGCATCGTGAATTATTAATTTTTTCTGTTCTATTAAATCCTTAATAGTAGAACAACCAATTCTTTTTACTCTTTTAGTCATTGTTGCGCCAAGAGCATTGGCCTTAACACTTGATTCTACGAACATATTTTCGTATTCTAAATCATAGTATAATCCATTACAGACAACACCACCTTGATCATTACTCTCAACAATAACATATGCATCATTATATGTTTTAGCATACTTGTAAATAATATCAGGGAATAGCATTGGCGATAGTGTATTATCTCTAAATGTGCAAACTTGCTGAAATGGTTGCTGACTTACATCAATAATATTAAAGGTAGAATAATCCTGATTTCGCCCTTTGGATACATCAACACACATTACATATTCATTGCCGAACTCTGGTTGTGAGTATATATTTATATTTTCTTTAAAGTACATAGGATCTACGGCTTTCTGAGCCAATAGAGTAGATGCATCTATTAGTGTATTACCACGGCCGTGGAATGTATTGCCGAACTCTTGCTCGAACTGGAGCGCCGATGTATTAGCAATAGTCTGCCGTTTCCACTCTTCATCTCTGCCTGGAACATCCCACCAATCAACACGGAATGGTTTAAACTCATTAGTTCCTTGAGTTGCACCTTCCCATATCTTGTGATATACATTACCAATTCCGTTAGCAGTAGAGGTAATAATGATTTTAGTATCTTTACCAGATGATACTACAGGGTATGTAGATGTATAGAATTGTGCATCATTTTCAATAAATGCAAACTCATCTAGGAATAGTAAGTTAATAGATAGACCACGAATAGAACTACCTGATGTGGCCGCAGCAACAATCTTAGAATTATTACTGAACTCTATAGACCCTTTGTTTAGTGCCTTAGTTCCTGGCTGTAAAAAGAAGGGCAAGTTTTCTAGCATCAATGTTATACGTGCCAGCATTTCTCTAGCTGTAGCACCTTTGTTAGCCAATACTGCAATAGTTTTTTCTGGATGAAAACACGCATACCAAAGTAAATAACCAACAGAACTAATAGACTTACCTGACTGACGACAAGCAAGAATAATAGAGAATCTATTGTCATCAAAGTGCTTAAACATATTTTCTTGGTAGGGATATAGCTTAAATGGAACTAAACCAGAATCAAGTGATATAACCTTAAGGTATGTTATCGCAAAGTAAGCAGGATCTCTCATACATTTTATGTATTCTGTTACTTCGTCTTTACTAAATTGAGTTTCTACGCCGTCTCGCTTGACGGCAGGATTACCTAGGTAACCAAACTCACTATTCTTGATTCTCTGCATTAATTACTCTATCTCTATCTGCTTTTAACAATCGCTGTAACTCAGTAGTTGAACCCACAAATATATTATTGTTTGTTACTTCTCTTGCTTCTTCTGCCTTTCTTTCGCCTACTGTCAATTCCTTTTTGGCTTTTTGTAGTGCCATTAATTTTTCAGTAGTATCAGCAATGTCTTTTATAGATTTAGATAAAACTTCGAATGCTCTAGGGTGTTCAGATTCTCTAGCAAGTTCTGCAAGTGGTTCAAGTGAACTAGTCCCTGTTCTTATTAAATCTCGGTATGTTGCCCTACTAAACTCGTAGTCATCTTTTACGTCTTTGTCTATAACTATAGCAGGGGGATTGTGAGTTTCAGCAGCTGGCGAGACGGGCAAGTTTTTATTCAGGCTCGCCTGCATTTTCTCTAATTTATCCATATTTTAATCCAAGTCTGGAGTATTATCTATAGTGGTAGTTACTGTGTAGCTTTCCGCAGTATCTGTATTACCTACAGTAAAGTCCATTTCCTCTAATCTGGCACTATCATTTTGCGTGCCGTATAATTCAAAGTCAAGGTTGATTTCTCTAATTAATCCCACATCTTGTGTCGGTCCATAAAATTTCATTTTCATAGTGAAGTCAAGTTGGTATATTAGTACACGTCTTGTTGCGAGATCACCTTCATAATCATCCTGAATTTGAACACCATCAAGTATAATAGGGACATCTTGCTTATGGTTAAAACCTTCCACCGGCTTTATAGTCACTGTATAATCTGGCTGGAAGTATGGAAGTATCTGTTCCATAATCTGCAAACCATCATCTTGGTTTTTTGCCATGATGTATAAAGTCATACCTATATCGTAAGGTGTAGATGTCTTTATTGTCTTCCTTTTAGTTGCATCACTTCCGTGCTGTTCAGATATTTTATTTAATTTATTAATCTTAGAATTTGCGTCCAAGGCTAAAGTAGTTATTTCAAATGCCATCCTAGGTAACTTTAATGCAATACCCTGTTCAAATCCAGTTTCCTGATCTAATCTAGCAAGAAACTTTTGTTTAGGGCCGTAAGCAAGTGGAACTTTTATTTGATTTGAAAGGCCACCAGTACCGGTCTTCCTTACTACACTAATATTATTAAATAGTGTTCCGAAAACTGCAACTGATTTTCTTACTGTTGCATGATAAAAATGTGATCCGAACATTAGAATGGGTCTCCGAATGGATTTGATTCAGTAAAATCAATAAAGTTATCTGCTTCTACTTCAATTTGTGCATTTTGAGCGGCAGAATCTTCTGGCATATAATCTTCACTACCATCATCAAGACCGTATATCTTAATTAAATTACAAGAAACAACTGATTCGTCGCCAAGTAATGGTTTTGTATTATCTACTACAAAGTCTTTATATTCTTCTGACCCAGCTACTCCAATATTTGATAATGAAATTTGGCCTGCGAGTGTTGATGTTTTTACCACACTTTGAACTCTACCAAACACTTCAATGACTGTGTTACCATCAGGTGCATCTTCTGCTGATTGTAATACCTGGGTTACAATTTCGCCTTCTTTAAAGTGTGCGTTTTCTGTTGTGCTATAGTCCATAACTAGCTGATATGCTTCATCACCCATCTTACGGTCAATTTCATCTACTCCAGTATTAAAGTCCTCATCATTGTACTCAAATAAAGAACAAGTAAGTCTATACACAGGCAAATTAGATAACTGATAGAATGGCTTATCGTCTTCAACAAATGTGATTTCAAAGAACGAATTTGTCATTGGTAAGAATAGTAAATCGCCTTCTCTGGGTTTAGCAGAAGCTTCATAAAAACCTATGGTACTATTCCAACTCTTGCGCGAGATAACAAAACTAGCTTCATCTCTTACTTCAATGCCAAACTTTTGATATAAATCTCCAGCACCTTCAAAGCCGTCAACATTTTCAATATATGCTTCCATTATATAAGCATCATCAAACGTGCCCGCAGGGTCTTCGCCTAGAATATCATCTCGGTTAACAAGAGTCCGCGGAATATAATATACATCTTGACCGAATATTTTAAGTGATTCTATAACCAGGTCTTCGTACAGATTCTGTTCTGATTTGACAGCCTGACTGAAATAAACATTTCTAGGCATTAGTTATTACCCCACATAGAAGTCAACTGGTTGTTCCCAGTTTAATCTGACTTCTTCTTCTAGTTTCTGTAAGTCCTCAACCGCATCGTCAAATAATTGTCTGCCGTTAAATGTTACGCCGCCTGGCATTACCATACCTTCAAATTTTATTAAGTTAGTACCCCATTGCTTCTTCAACAATGCAGTGCAATATTTCTTTAAATAGTAATCGTTATAAATGTCTGTGTATGCTTGAGGATCAATAATTCTGTATGCTTCAGCAACCAATATCTGGCCGACTACAACTTCATTTGCCCAATCCATATCAACTCTTAAACGGTCTCTATGTCTATCGAATGAAACTGATTTATCAGAAGAATCAAGTAATATATCTAAAGTTGATAGATATTGCTGAGTCATTGCATATTCTAATAGGTTACCCATATACCCAAGAGAAAACATATCGTTTAAATGCATTTGATATTTTATGTCAAATAGTGCATTTGAACTGCCTGATGTTCTAACTGGTAACAGTCTAATAACATCTGTGACTAAATCTGGTATTGGAATATACCCATTAGTAATGTCTTCAGCGGTAACTACGTGTTTCAGAAATACTTTTTCAACAGCATCTGCATGATAGTGCTGATAGAATTGTAGACCTTCGTCTATTCTATCCTCAATTTGATCCTCGTCAATATTAATTTCAATGACCGGTGCACCTAAAGACCTTAAACAATAGTCTATGAGTGTTTGTCTGCTATTTGGTTTTGCCATCTCTATCCCTCTATACTTATAGTAGTATTTATACTATTTATAACCTACCCATACACAGATTTAAATAATATCGCCCGGATATCTGCTACTCCACATAGTTAAACTGAATTTTTCGCCTTTGGTTAATGGAGTAGACTGATGACCGTGTGTTACCATGCCAGGAAATAGTATCATTCTACCAACGCGAACATCGCTATTACTTATTCCCTGCCTAGGGTAGATTAACTCTCCGCCTTCATAGTCATCATTTAACTTAACAGAACCAGTAACAAGGGAAGCATCATTATGCAGATTTAAGCTTCTTTGAGTATCCATGGCATATCTCATTATGAATGCATCTCGCATCCCATACATCTCCATAGGACTCCAATACTTTTCAACGATTGGATATATGCTCTCTTCCCACACCTTGCATACTTGTTCCCATAAATTCAACTCTCTTAATCTAATTTCTTGGGCAGGAAATTTATCACCTGGCAAACTTGCAAAGCCGCCATTTTTCATAGCCATGTCAATGAGTGCACCACACTGTGACCTATCCATAAATTCAACTATAATCATATCCTTTTCTAAAACATCAAACCTTCCATATTGATTTAAATTGAATAATGATGGTACTCCGCCGGCGGATTCCTGCCCGTAATTATAAGTTGGGTCAACGTGATCTTGGTATAATCTTTCGTATGTTTTCCAAGTAACACTTATATTGTTACCGTGATAGACACAACCACAAGTATTAGTCTTAGGGTTATACATTTGGCCGTTAGGTAATTTGCTTACTGTATCGTCATTTGTTTGAAAAATATAGCAATCATAATCAAGAGTTTGTCTTTTCCAGTTTGGGTTATCACGCACAAATAATCTTTGGCAAAACTCTTGATCATCTACAAATGAGTTATGATCAGTTGATGTACAGAAGTCTTTTGCACTTTTATATTCAGAAAATAGTTCTTTAATAATCCATGCTCTTCCTATATAACCACCACTATTTAAAAATATGTAAGGTGAAGCAGGTTTATTCGGATCCGGATTTTTCTCGGTGATTCTATATTGATTGTACTTTACGCCATGAGCTTGAGATAATTCATCATCATTTTCACACGGCCATAAATGTGTCTCTCCTGCCCATAATAGATCGTGGTCGAGCTCAATATATCTATCAATAATTGTCTGGCCGTCATCAACAAAAAATGTATCGTAACCGTCAGTAAAAAAGACAATATCCATATCGTCAACTTCTTCTGAATTTACAAAGTCATACATCATTTTAATCTTGGGCCCGCCACCAAAGCCTTCCATATCATCTTCCCACTCTGCATTATGGCCTAGATTTTTTAATGGAATATCATGCTTTCTAGCACTAGTGAATAGGTTTTTAGTTTTTTCTTCGTCTGTACCAATAGTACAAAAGTGGACATTTTTATAATCTTGGAATATATCAACCAAATACTCATTAACTTCAATGGAGCTTTTATTTTCAGTTCTCGGTATTTGGTTACAGGAATCATCTTTTAAAGCCCAGATTGATACATCATCATTATAATCGTGTACCATTGGGAGATACTCATCAACTACAATAAGTTTTTTCTCAAAATTCTTTATTAATATACTAGCAGCTTTTGGAGTCAAAACATAAGCTGTCATGTTATATGGATAGTTAGGATTAATTAATTTTTCATCAGTAGGGTGATTAAAATTGTGTTCTGGCTTTTCATTGAGATAAGCATCATTATGTTGTAAATATAAAAAGTCGCACTTTTCAATAGCAGCTTTGCTAACTACTTCTTCATAGTATTTCTCATCCCATAAATCCCAGTTAATTATAGTATCGTCTTCCATAATTATCATAGGTTCATCAGCTGCAACTACTTCTTTCCAGCAATTTAAGTGAGAGATGGAACAACCAATCTCTCCTTTTTTCATTCTTTGAACACCTGCCGCGGGAACACTTCTCCACTCTCGATCAACATCATAGCCCATATCTAAAACATCCTGGTATGATATATCGAAACCATTTACGGCCTCGATATATCTCCAGTCTTGTAGTTTAGAGTTGTTTGTATGAAAGAGATCTCTTCGGTCTTTTCTGTCCGGCAGATTAATAACTAGCTTTTTCATTTTCACCTTTCTATATAATTATAAACATAATATTATTTATACAGTTATTTTTTCTTCAATTCCTCAATTTCTGCTTTAAGTTCTTTTATAGACTCAATCAACAGACCGACCATATTACCATAAGCTACACTGTAGTGACCCTCTTCGTCACCGTGTACTGCCTCAGGTAATACCTCTAGTACTTCCTGTGCAACAACACCAGTCTGCCGCACAGGAGTCATAGGAATGCCAAACTCATCATATTCTACATCGGTTCTATCAAAAGTATAACCATTTAACTTGCACACTTTGGCCAGAGCATCAGGTATGTGTTTAATGTTAGTCTTCACTCGTCTATCTGAGTAAGCAATGACGTTGCCGGAAGTCCAGATATTAGTTCCCATAGCGGATTTACCGGTACCATTCTGGCACCAGACCATCATATGTCCACCTGCCATCGAGCCGCCAGTGGTGTTGTTGGTGTGCTTGTATGCTAATCCGTAGAGGTTTCCGAAGTTAGTGCCTGAAGTGTGGTTTCTATAAGAACTACCCATAGACCAAATGTGATTAGTCTTAGTAGAAGTATAGTGACCATACATCCCGTGATCTCTGTAACCATTCTCGTTGCGTATGTCTCCTCTTACGAACATAGTAGCTGTAAGATAATCAGTAGTATTTGAGCGTAGAAATTCAGTACTGTTTATACCATCAAGTGTCCCTGCATCGGATGAAGTAGAACCAGCAGGGCCTGTTGCACCTGTATTACCTTTAGCACCAGTACCACCAGACCCACCGGTTTGACCTTTCTGACCCTTGGCTCCTGTTCCACCAGACCCACCGGTTTGACCTTTCTGACCCTTGGCTCCTGTTCCACCTGTACCACCAGTTCCACCGGTTTGACCTTTCTGACCTTTCTGACCCTTAGCACCGGTACCGCCAGTTCCACCATTTACACCTTTCTGTCCCTTTTGACCCTTAGCACCTGTACCACCAGTGCCGCCTGTTCCACCAGTACCACCTGTCTGTCCCTTTTGACCCTTAGCACCTGTACCACCAGTTGCTCCTTTCTGTCCAGATGAACCAATTAATTGGTGAGCGGGGTCTTTAATAAATAGTGAATTTGTTCCCATGCCGCTCCAATTTAGTATAACAATTGAAGCCCATTGAG